>Ga0315294_10000012_pt1 | contig 211982 bp, 292 predicted proteins | sample YL17G13_40_MG_FD_203626 | JGI IMG/M metagenome (GOLD analysis project Ga0315294, IMG submission 203626) | Sediment microbial communities from Yellowstone Lake, YNP, Wyoming, USA - YL17G13_40 | ecosystem: Environmental > Aquatic > Freshwater > Lake > Sediment | place: USA: Wyoming | collected...
CGACGACGTCTCCGAGAAGGATCGTCTCGCGGCGGGCCCCATGCTGGAGGAGATCAAGGACCTCGACGCCGGGCAGCCGCTCACGCGGGCGGACTTGGAGTACATCCAGGGCCACGGCTTCTACAAGTCCGTGAAGAACTGGGCGCTGACGACCCACGCAGAGCGCTGGAGCTAGTTCTTCGGCCCTCTTCACACTTTAAAAAATCGAAGTCGTTTCGTGGTACTCTGAGACAGACGGGACTCGTCTACTTTGCGAGGTGATTCATGGGTAGAATGCGGCATAGGGTGGTCGAGGTCGAGCTGGCGGACGGAGAAGAAATCCGCATCACGGATGCTCCCAACAGCGACCCCTTGAGGAACCTGACCATCACGGTGGCCCCTCTGTACGACGGGCCCCTCGTTCCCGCTGGCGGCGGCAACGTCGTGTGCAAGATCTTCTACGGGGGAGGCTACGCCCAGCCGGCCGCGGTGTTCGGGCCGAACTACGAGACGGGCGTCCAGCAGGGCGGTGTCGTGAATCTCGCGTCCGGATCCGCCCTTCCGCGTCGGATCTACACGGACACGGGCATCTGCACTCCGGACCGGTGGAGGGACGGCACCACGGTTCGCGAGGATGCGAACCTCGCGAGGGCGCTGCACCTGTACAACAACACGGGCGGCGGTTTTACGTTCCGCTGCAAGGTCATGTTCGACTCCGAGGAGCTGAACGAGGCCACCTAGAGGAGGACCCCATGCAAGAGTTTCTCGACATCCTGGTTCAGTACGGTCCGTACATCGGGCTCGCGGTCATCGTCGCCGGAATCGTGCAGTCCTTGAAGCTCGCCTTCAAGAAGTTCTTCACGCAGACCACCGTGGGGATGCGGCTGATGCCCTTCATTCCGTTGGTGCTCGGCATGGTCGGCGGGCTCGTTCTCCCGCAGGAGACCCTCGCGTCGAAGCTGATGGTGGGTGGTGCCTTGGGGACGATGTCGTCGGTGATCTACAACGTCATCACGCGCACGTTCGCGAGAGGGACCACCCTCCAGCAGAAGATCGATACGAAGATCGGCAACGGGGCGTCCACTTCGGTAGAGCCTATGGAGCCCCCAGCAGGCCCTGAGGGCGAAGTGAAATGAAGACCCTGGGGAAGATCTGGGCGTGGGTGAAAGCCCACTGGAAGTGGGCCGTCGCCGGCCTGGCGGTGGTCGTCGCGCTCATCGTGGGTGCGCGCATCGCGAAGGGGCAGGTAGGCCCTCCGCCCATCCCGGAGAAGACCCAGAAGCGCAAGGAGAAGGTCGCCTTCTTGCAGGGTGAGATCAGCCAGCTCGAAGGTCAGAAGACCGGCATCAAGGCGAAGGAGACCGCGGCCGAGGGCGAGATCGAGGACCTCACCAACCAGGTCACGGAGCTGGACGGGAAGATCGCTGTTGCCCGAGCAGAGGTCCCAACACTCTCTGCCGAGGAGAAGCTGAAGCGGTTCAAGGAGCTGGGGTACTGATGCGGTGGTTCATTCTCACGATCTTCGTGGTCCTCCTGGCGGCGCTGCCGGCGCACGCGCAGGACAGCGGCAGCGTCGTCCTCGTGAACAAGGGTGTGACCGGCTTCTGGTTCCCTGAGCCTGTCGCGACGAAGATGCTCCAGGACCTCGCAGAGCTTCCGCTGCTCCGGACGAAGGTTGCTGCGCTGGAGCTGAAGGTCTCTCGGATGGAGGATCTGAATCTGCTGATGAAGGACGAGCGCTCTGTCACCGAGCAGATCAGCGCGAAGTGGAAGATGGCGTTCGACGAGCAGTTGAAGATCACGCAGGAGCAGCAGGCCTACTACGAGGAGCAGCTCGCGCGTGAGAAGAAGTGGTACAAGTCGCCGGTCCTGTGGTTCAGCGTCGGGGTGATCGCAACGGCTGCGCTTGCCATCGGGCTGAACTACGGACTCGCAAAGACACGATAGGAGATTCCCATGGCGGTTCTCAACATTCTCGGCAAGATGACGTTCCCGGGCTCGCCCAGCGGAGCGAACAACCCAGTGATGATCGGCGCTCCGACGGTGCCGGCTACCTCGACGACGGGGTTCTCGCTGAACTACAACGAGACCGCGCAGTTCGAGTACGTGGTTCCCGCGGCGGGCACGCGCGTGGTGAACTTCGGCTCCATCGCGACGGGGAAGTTCCTGTACATCGGCACGGACCAGCCGATCACGTACACGATGAACGGCGGCGTGGAGGTCTTCTCCTTGTCAGCCGGCGGCTTCCTGCTGATCGCAATGGGGAGCCTCTCTGCGCTGACGATCATCGCAGGGGCGCAGGAGGCCCGCGTCTTCGTGCTGGTGCTGGGAGACTAGACCGTGATCATCCAGCCGGGAGTAGAGCAGCCTTCGGTTGCGAGCATGATCGAGCTTGCTCGGACGAACTCGGTTCGCCGGGTGGACATCGAGCTGCAAGACTCGACCGGGGCCCTTGTCGACATCGACGCCACCCCGGGACCCGGAGGGGAGCCGAACGGCGTTCTCGACCTGGAGATCACCGACGTCGGCGGGATGTCGATCTACAAGGAGTCGTACTACCCCCCGACGCTAAGCGTGCTGGAGCCGAGGATCAAGAAGGCCGCTCCCGGCAGGTACTACATCGATCTCGGCAAGGTTCCTCACGAGACGGACAACCCGCAGGCGCTGCTCTTCAACTGGCACTCTCGACAGTCCCTCCTTTCCGAGGAGGTCTACCGCACCCAGGTCGTCGAGGTGGTGTCTCCGAGGATCCTGTCCCTGCTCCCGTCTCTCCGGTTGCTGATCGACAAGACCGTCAAGCCGAACCTCCCGGAGAAATACTGCTTCATCGGATACACTGACGGGATGCTGATTCTTTTTCTCAAGATGGGTCTTTCAAAAATAAACGAGTACGAGCCGTACCCTGTCTGGGGGCACATCGATCACTTCCCCATCGAGCTGTACTCGAACATCCTCCTGCGGGCTGCTCTGTTCCAAGGCATCACGAGCCAGACGCTCTTCTCCATCGATACGGACGTTCCGCAGTTCTCGGACTCCGGGCATAGTTTCGTCCTTCAGCACGCGACTCCGTTGGCGGCGTTCCTGGACCGACTGCGTGACGAGCTGGACAAGAGCGTGCCCAACCTGAAGCGCAAATTCGTAAACAGCGGCACAATATCTATCGAGATGCGATGCGACCTTGCGTTCAGCATGATGCTTTCATCGGCTCCCTATGGATCTTTGTTCCGAAACCTTTGGGCTGCGATGTAATAGTTGTTCGATTGGTACTTATGGGTCTCTTGACATCGTTCTTTTGATGGTTACATTAGAGGTCATGGAAGACGAACAGAAAAAAGACGACCTTCGAGTGTGCCGGAAGTGCGGGGAACCCAAGGACCTCTCCCAATTCGGAGTGAATCGGCGTACTCAAGACGGTATCCAGAATTTCTGCAAAACCTGCGTACAGGCCAAGAGCAAAAGGCAATATTACAATACCAATGCGGACAGGCCTCGCCGGTCTCCGAAGCTGAGCGATGAGGAGCTTTCTCGCAGAAATGCGGCTCGTGCGAAGCGCTGGCGTGAGGAAAAGGGTGAGGTTCTCAACGAGGAGCGGAGGGCCTACTACGAGGCGCACAAAGAAGAAGTGCGAGGGTCTCAGCAGCGCTACTATCTCCGGAACAAAGAATATTTCCAGGAGCGGAATAAAGAATGGCGTGAAGCTCACAAAGAAGAGCATCGGGAGAAAAATGCGGAATGGCGGGCTGCGCACCCAGGGTATCGATCTCCGGGAACGCAAGGAAAGACCCTGGAGGGTATAGATCCTGCGTTGAAACGCAACATGCAGTGCTCTCCGACTGAAAGAAAGAGACGGTACGCAAAGGTTGCTGCGAAGAGCGATCCTGCTACGCACTTGAGGGGTGTTCTGCGGGTTCGGATTAACCATGCTCTGCGCTCAGGAAAGAAAACCGGCTCCGCCGTTCGTGATCTCGGCTGCACCGTTGAGGAGCTGAAGACGTACCTGGAGTCCAAGTTCCGCCCACACCCGGAGACTGGCGAACTCATGACGTGGCAGAACCACACGACGGATGGCTGGCACATCGATCACATCGTGCCGTTGTCGAGCTTCGACTTGACCGATCCTGAACAGTTCCGGAAGGCGTGCCACTACACGAATCTCCAGCCGCTCTGGTGGCATGAGAACCTTCAGAAGAGCGCGAAGGTCGAGGCCGCCTGATGGAAAAAGAATTGGTATGCGATTTGTTCGACGAATCCGCGCCCGAGAACGAATCCTTGGCGCGTCTCGTCGATGACGGTCTGTGGCAGGAGCTGATCTCCAAGGCCGAGAGGATCGAGCCGCCGAAGGTTCTCGAAGAGGACAGGGGCTTCGCGATGGATGGATCTCAGAGGAAGGAGCCTTCCGCCGGCCAGGAAGAGGATGCCGCAGATCCTCTCGCGGCGCTCGTCCAAGAGCTGATCGAGGGCGTGTAGCATGGTTGAGACCACACAGCGCGGCTGCAAGGTCCCGGGCTCCAACATGGCCGTCGGCTACTGGGGCCGGGACATCCACGCGCAAGTCTTCGCCGAGCAGCAGCTGGGCAAAGAGCGCGCGTTGCTCCAGGAGCAGATCCTCCTCGGCGGCCTCCGCATGGAGTTGTGGCAGGAGGCCCCTGCCGGGCCCGTGTGCGCCTGCTACAACACGATCAACCTGATGGCGGACCGGAAGTGCATGGCCTGCCACGGGGTCGGCAGGGTGCCCGGGTACCTGAAGTTCGGGTACAACACGCTGTGGATGTCGGCCTCGGACCCGGACAACATGCTCACGGACCTCCGCCTCACCCGGAACTACCAGTCCTCGAAGCTGGAGTTGGTCGACGGTGCGCTCGTGGGGACCGTCGAGAGTGCTGACAAGCCCTTCTCCAGGACGGTGTTCGGGGCTACGTGGGGTACAAGTGTCCAGTGCTACCTGATGGAGTCGGACTACTCCTCCATCACGGTGGAATACTCGCTCGACGCTGGGGTGATCTGGGCGGCGCTGTCGAACCTGCCGGCGGAGGTTGCGCAGACGGGCATGATCCGCTTCCGGGCGACCCTGACCCGTACCGAGACCGCGGCGCGCTCGCCGTTGTTCGAGATGCTCAGTGCGCGGTACGCGACGATCCCTCTGGCGAATCCCGACGTGAACGGCGTGTACCGGAAGGGTCCTTGGATCCTCATCATGCGCGAGCCTCCGTCGACCGGTCACCGCAAGCAGGACTACGGCGACCAGCCCATCGAAGAGGGCTTGGAGATGTGGACCGCGGGGTTGTCGATGTTCGACGCTGCGATCCCGGCCGGGAGCATGGGCGAGGTGATCAAGGGGCCTGAGGTCCTGATGCAGCTCCTCGACGGTGCTCGCGTGGGCAACAGGTACATGGCGACGGCTTGGAAAAACTCGGACCCGATGGCGTACATCCTTGTGTCGCAGACGTTCAAGATGCGCATCACCGATGACGTCGATCCGATGAAGTTGGTGTGGTAGGAGAAGGTCATGAAAAAAGGCATCACCCCAGAGGCAGCTCAGCGACTGGAGGCGTTCCTTCAGAAGAGGGCGCAGCAAGGTTACAACCCGGAGGATTGGAGCCCGGCTGACTCCGTGGAGGACATCCTCTCTGGTCCGGCGGGTGTGGCCCTTCTTCGAGCTTTTTCCACTCCCGTGGCATCCCTGGAGAACGACGTGATCGGGATTCTCGATAGTGCTTACGATCTTTCCAACCAAGAGATTGAAGCAAGTCTCCAGAAGGGTATCGACGGGGCGGGCGCAGCCGTTTCCGCAGAAGGTTTTTCGATTCCAGATCCTGCGGTTTGGGAGGGGCTGAAGCAGGGTTACGCTGACATGTACAGCACTGTTCTTGGGGAGCTTCGACAAAAGATCTATGACGCTTTTGATAACGCGGCAGCCAATCTTGCGTATGCGTACCAAGATGCTGCCCTTCAGGAGTTCAAGAAGGCTGCCGCGGGCACGCCTGGGGGGATGGTACCATGAGACGCAACGCTGGCGGGATCACGGACGATGGCTTCAGCCGGCTCGCGTCTTTCGTGCAGGCCAAGGAAGAGGACAAGCCCGAGGAGGAGAAGGACTCGGACGAGGGTGGATCGGACAAGGACATCAAGCAGGAGCTGGTCGAGTTCCTCAAGGACAATCCGAACCCCGAGGACGAGCTGGTCCACGAGTGGGCCGAGGAGAACGGCTACGAGGTGGACGACATCGAGGCCCTCCTGTACGAGCTTGCCACGGACTACGTGGAGTCGAACGATCCGGACTCGGAGGACCTGATCCCCGGCGGCAAGGCCGACGATGTTCCCGACGAGGACCTCCCGATGGAGCAGATCCTGAAGGGGATCAAGGTCGAGATGGAGCACACGGACGACCCGGACCTCGCGAAGGAAATCGCGTCCGATCATATTGAAGAATTTCCGGATGGGGATTACTACGACGCTCTGGCGGACATGGAAGACGAGCTGAAGAAGGAAGGCCGGCTCCCGGGCTGGCCGTCCTCGAAGCCTTCCGGCTGGGGCTGGCGCGAGGAGATCGCCCCTCCTCGGTGGACCCCCGAGATGGAGAGAGCGGAGGAACCCGACCCACGCGAAGGGTTTGGATCCTGTCCTGGATGCGGTCAGGATGTTCCTGATCTCCCGGAGGGGGAGCTGTGCGACGTGTGTGACCGTAAGACTCGGAACATGCAGGAGTAGCCCGTGCCGCAGAACGACTTCTCAGGACCGCGCGAGTACCGTGGGACCATCCCACGGGACCCCCGCAACCCGCCGCGTTTCGGTCAGCTGATCGAGACGGTGAAGGACGCCTTCGCCGCGGAGCTGTACCGGTTCTTCGAGTCCAAGTCGGACGACATCCGGGCGAAGCTGGGCGAGTTCCCTGCCATCGAGAAGTTCGCTATCGGTGCCGGCAGCACCTCGTCGAGCATGGAAACCGTGATGAACCTCATCATGTCCTACGGGAACACCCTGGACAAGTACCCGATGATCGCCATCACCTCCGCCAACGACAAGGAGTTCGTCCTCGGGCTGGGATCGACCATCGTTTGCGACGGGCAGCAGGCTCCGCGGCTGACAGGTGGCGAGGGCCCCTTCAACCTTCAGGATGGCTGGACGCTCAGGATCCGGACGTGGCCTCTCGGCCTTGATGGCGATCCGGTGGAGTCGACCTACGAGTTCAAGGACTTCCTGTTCCCGGACATCGCCAACGCCACGGTGCAGGACGTCATCCAAGCCATCAACGCGCAGGCGCTGTACACCCAGGCTCGGGAGTCTGGTAACGGGTTTCTCCAGATCGTTTCTGGAGGTCCTTGCGCTTCGGGGGCGAAGAACGGTCTGGAGATCATCGGAGGCACGCCTGACTGCCTCCTGGCGCTCGGCTACTCCGAGGGGCAGATCGACCTGTACACCGACCACACGTCAGGCTCAGCGTCCCCTGTGCAGCGCTACGGCGTGGCCGGGAAGATGACGATCAACTTGGACGTGATCTCTGACGACATGAACACGAGGACTCAGCTCGCGGATCTCGTGAGAGCTTTTTTCACCTTCTACGTGGATCGCCAGTATTTTCAGTTCCAAGGGCGGTCGTACCTGGACGATTCGATAGACCCTCCTGAATGGTACCAGATCGTGCTGGACCGGAAGTTCTCGTGGGCCGGCGAGTACCAGCGGGCCCGCCAGGGCGGTGAGCAGAAGTCCTACCTGTACTCGATCCGGGGTGCTGTTCCGGTCTTTGCGGCGGACTTCATCGACCGTCAGGTGAACCGCGGTACCGCAACATTTGTCCAGTCCCAGGGTCTCATCCACAAGGAAGATTTTCCCACGGGAGACTACTTCGGGGTCAATTACCTGAAGCTCGGCCAGTAGGCTCTCCAGTCCTTCGACTTCGTTTTAAAAAATCCGACAGCTCCCACGGTATACTAGCCTCACGACAGAGGCCTTTCACCACCTCCAGGGAGGTTTTCTACGATGGCAATCAGCATTTCGAAATATGTCGATCCAGGCGTGTACATCGCGGAAGTGATTGTCCCTGGTGCGATTTCCGTCACTTCTGAGCGCACGCTGGGGATCATCGCCATCGCTCCGCGCACCCGTCGCAGTGTGGATGAGCCGGTCACCCGCGGGAAGATCTACGCGGAGGTGCTGACTCTGTCCGTGGGGTCTCCCCATGTGGGGACCTTGGCGAACACCTCGAACAGGTCCAGGAACAACGCGCAGCTGTACATGAACGGGAACCCCTTGGGGCTCGCGGACTGGCAGTTCCTGGCTGCGCGCCTGGTGGGCACCGAGTGGGCTGGCGCGACGGTGGACGTCTCCCTGGCGACCGGTACCCCCTACTTCACCCTGTCCCTCGACGGGAAGCGCGCCGTCACTCTGAACTTCGATGCCCTGGTGCCGCTGGTTGGCGGTGTTCAGGCGGTCGCGACTCCGACGGACATCTGCAACGCCATCAACTACGCCCTGGCGAATGCGCTCGGGCCGTTCTTCTCGATCTACGGCCTGACCTACGCCGCGGTGGCGACCCACGCGGTGGGCCTGGTGAATGAGATCATCACCCTCACGTCGCCCTCGACGGAGCCCACTTCCGATCTGAAGGTGTTCATCTCCCCGAACGCGGCGCTCGACGGTGCGTCCACGATCTCGACCGCTGCGTGGACTCCCGCGGTGGGCGCGGGTGTTCAAGCCACCACACGTCTCCAGGTGTTCGACGCGGCGTACACATCGTCCGCGGTCTACACCTTGGACTACGTGTCGGTCGACGTGCTGGTCGATGCGCTGGACAATGCCGGCACCTCTACCCCGCTGTCGGACATCAACTACCTCGGTTCGTACCCGGGCGGTGTGGACTACACGAAGAACACGGACTACGAAGTCGGCATCGCCAACGATGTCGACTGGGACGTGACTACCTGGGTGCAGGCGACGGCGACCACGTTGGATTTCGTCGCCTTCCCGCCGACCATCGTGGCGGCCACCAACGACAAGCTCCTGATGTCCATCAACAACCGCACCCAGGTCCTCGTGACCTTGACCCCGGGCGCTCCGACGACTCCGGCGATTGTGGCCGCGGACATCAACGCCGCGCTGGCCTCGATTGCGAGTGCGTACGGCCCGGAGTTCTCGCACATGGCGGTCGTCGTGGGCAACACGGTGCGGATCCGGTGCCCGGACGACTTCGAGAACTACCTCCCGGAGAAGGGTGTCGCCAGCTCGATTCAGTTCCGGGCGACCGCTGCGAACGCCTTCACGACGCTGTTCGGCGCGATCACGCTGCCCTACACGGCCCAGGGCACCGGGAAGCGACCGGCGTTCGGGACGAACTACTACTGCACGTACGACTACGTCCGCCCGGCCACGGACTACACGACGGGACACCGTGTGTACGATCCGGATCAGCTCTACCAGTACACGACCAAGCTGACGATGCAGAACTACCTGGTCAACAAGCTCTGCGTGGCGGGGGAGATCGCGTTCGAGAACGGCATCTCCTCGATGTACCTCTTCCAGATCAACGACTCGGTGGCCCCCGGCACCCCGACGCAGCTGGAGATCAACACCGCGCTCGACGCCGCGAAGGAGTATTCGACCGTCACGGACGTCGTCACCATCGACACGAGCCTGGACACCGCGGTGTACCAGATGCTCCACGTCGCGGATCAGTCGTCGATGCTCGAAAAGCACTACCGCCGCGGCTGGTTCAGCATGGCACGGAACACGGACGTCGGTGATCCCGACACGCCGGACACGTTCGTCTACCGGTCGACCAAGACCTTGCAGCCGGGCAACACCTCCCCGGGCCGCGGCCGGCTGTTCCTGATCGCTCCGGGCAACGCGACCAGAACCATCAAGCTCGACACGAGCCAAGAGATCGATCTCAACGTGGACGGCACGTACATCGCCGTCGCCGTCGCGTCGGTGTTCACCGCCCTCCCGAGCCCCTCGTCGGCGCTCATCGGGCGCTTCATCACGGGCTTCAAGACCGAGGGCTTCGGGACGTACCTCCGCGGCGAGCGCCACACGCTGGCGGACAAGGGCGTTCTCGTGGTCACGCTCGACGCCGGCCGCCTGGTCATGCTCGACCCGATCTCCACCGAGGCCGGCGGTGCCAAGGTGGTGCAGTTCGAGGAGCCGGCCTCCAGCGCGCAGAAGGACGCGGTCACGAAGACCGTCGACACCCTGCTCGCGGGCAACGTCATCGGTGTGGTTCCGGACGATCTGAGCGACTTCATTTCGGACTGCAAGAAGTGGATCTTGCTCGGCATCACGGCGAACATCACCAATGGCTCGATTGCGGCCTACCGCGACCAGTCGGGGCTGCCGCGTGACATCGACGCTACGACGGACATCGTGGTGTACCAGTCTACGACTGATCCCAGGACCTTCTACTTCAAGTATTGGTACAACCTGAAGTACCCGGCCAAGAGGTTCTTCGGTGAATACTCGGTCGACAACCCGTTCTTCAGCCCCGCCTAGTAGGGGTAGGGGAGGAGGATAGCAGATGCAAGTCCCGTACACAGGAATTCGTACTAGCCATGCGATCTCCATCCGCGTGGGCAGCACGACCATCGGCCAGATCCAGACCTGGGCTCCGACCCAGTCGAGGACCATCACGCCGGCCTACGAGCTGCGCTCCGAGACTTCCGGAGAGGTGACTGAGAACATTCCCGGGAACGTCACGGGCCTGACGATCCAGGTGAGCCGCTACGACTTGTTCACCGCCAAGATGGAGCAGGTCTGGGGCACCTCGAAGGCGCTGTGGATGCTTTCGAATCAGAATATCCCCCTCACGGTCGAGGAGAAGTGGCGCAATCCGAACATGATCGTCGAGAAGTTCGTCTACGAGGGCTGCTGGTTCTCTCAGCTCGGGCGCAACATGCAGGCGCAGGGTGACAGGATCGTCCTCGTCAACGCCACCCTCGCCTACGTCAAGTGCCGCCCGTACTAGAAACCCATGCCTGTACCGCGTACTGATCTCCGAACAAGTCACGCCATAACGCTTCGTGCAGCGGATAAGACGATAGGGCGGATCCAGAGCTGGGGTCCTTCGCAGGGCCGGGACGTCAAGCTCAAGTTCGAGATCAATGCGGTCGGTACCGGAGCCCCTATAGAGGCCGTCCCCGGCATTGCGACTTCCCAGGTTATTCAGGTGGCTCGCTACGATCTCTACGTTCAGAAAATGGAGGAGATCTGGGGTATGCCGAGGCCTCTGTGGGCCCTGACAGACCAGCACAACCCCATCGACATCGAAGAGAAGTGGATCAAGTTTGGAACGAAAGAAAAACCACTGATTCCGGGCATGGAGACTGTCACAACTTCCTCCTTGCTGGATAAGGTCGGGTCGACGAAGTTCGGAAAAGCACTGGGGATCGGAACCGCGAACGAGCTGGGAGGCATAGACATCGGACCTGCCGGCGCTGGTCAGGAAATAACGGTTGAGAAGAACTGGTATTCGGGATGCTGGTTCACGAGCATGGGCCGTGTGATGCAGGCACAAGGAGACCGTTTAGTGCTCGTAAACGCCACTTTGGTGTATGTGAAGATGCGACGTTTGATGTAGAGTTCGTCATCGACAAAACACCCCGGAAACCCCGGGAGAAGGGAGCGAAAGCGCCATGTCGAACGAAACGACCAACCCCAAGAGAATATTGGACGATCTCGCGAGGGAACTCGACGGAGACTGCCTGGAGGACACCTTCACCTGGAAGGGCCGGAAGTTCAAGATCAAGCTCTTGAACGAGGAGGAGTCGAACTGGAGGAACGGGTTCGTGAACATGGGTAGTGGGTTCTCGACCATCACGTCGTGGCGGCTGCCTACCCTCGCCATCGGAATCCGGGAGATCGACGACGTCCCTGTGTTCGAGTTCTTCCGCTCCGAGTGGGAGGCGACCGAGAAGGGCCGGGAGGTCGTGCGTCTCATGGAAGGTCGCGGCACCTTCAGCATGAAGTATTTCTCTGCTGAGCACCTCATGCAGTACCTGGGGCGGCGTCCTCCCGAGGCTCTGGAGGAGATGTGGAAATACTACAAGATGCTGGAGGACCGTCGTGAGGAGGCCCAAGACAACGTAAAAAAATCCTCAGGGGAGGGTTCGGAGAAGGCCGAGAGGCCGAGTGGGACCGAATCTTCCCCGTCTGGAGAAGAGTAGTCTCCCGGTTCAAGATCAAAGCGAAGATCTTGACTCGGCGGATGATGTGTCTTGGCGACCCCCGGCTGAAGGGGATGAACGACACCCAGTGGGTGTTCGAGCTGGAGGCCATGAATCTTCAGGACAAGGAGAAGTATGACGACCTGCGCATGCTCTCCGACATCACGAAGAAGCAGATCATCTCCATGCTGGGGCTGAATCTGCTTCCCGTGGAGGACGAGAAGACTGGCCTGCTTCGTCAGCCCGAAGAGCACGAGTGCCTGCCCCTCGCCATCATGATCGGCAGGGACGACATCCTGGCGGCCATCAAAGAGCGCCAGGAGCAGTACGGCACTCAGGAAGAGGTTCGCGCACAGCTTGAGTCTTCTGATGCGCTCATGGGATCCGGAAAGGCGGAAGATACGGGTGTTGTGGAGATGAGTCCTGACGAGCTGGAGGAGTTCATGAAGGATGAGGGGGACGTCGAGTTCGAGAACGCCCCTGAAGATCTCCGCAAGGCCATGAAGTGGGGCGGGCGCGATACCCAGATGCTCTTGGAGAACCTCGTGCTGTCCAAAGACGATCTTGGAGATGATCCTCTGGAGGATCTACCGGCAAGGACTTTGGGGAGGGCCCGTTCGGACATCAAGGATTCCCTGAAGACACGTCCAGTAGTCAGTGGCATCGAAGTCGAGGAGGTAGAGTTAAGGTCTACGAAGGGCCTTGAGGTAAAATCAGATCGACCTGTGGTGACGTTGGACATCGAGTGAGGGAATGGCCGAGGTTCAGACATACCTGCTCAAGTGGGACCTGGACAAGTTCCGTGACCAGATCGCGGACTCGCAGGCCACGTACACGAAATTCGGGTCCGCCCTGCGTGACCTTGTCGGAGCGGTTTCAGGAGACCTGACCGCCCTTCAGCAGCGTGCCTCGGCGGTCTCGTCTACCCTGGTAGGCCTCACTCCCCAGATCGAGCGGTCGGTTCAGACGTTGAGGGAGGGGTCTTCTTCGGCGAACCAACTGCTGGAGTCCATCGCGAGAAGCGGCTCCAGGATCGCAGCGGACATGTCCAGGGCGACCGCTGGGGCCCCTGGAGCGGGTAAGGGTCCCCAAGGAAGCCCTCCCGGTGTCGACAAGGCAGAAGCCCAGGTAGAGGGCGTAAAAGCGTCTGCCATCATCGCCTTGGACATGGCGAATGAAGCCTTGTCCAAGGTGAGTGAGGCGCTGAAGATCATCGAGCGCAACAAGAAGGCCTTGAAAGCGGAGATGACTGCGGCCGAGAAGCTCATGAAGGATGAGCTGAAGAACGCTGCCGCCAAGGTCAAGGAGGTGGTCAGTCACATGCCCGGAGGGGTTCTGTCGAGCGGTCTCCTCGGCGGCCTTCTGGGGGCCATGATCCTGGGGTACACCGAGACGGACCGCGTCAAGGCCCTCTCCGGAGAGGTCCTGAACGTCTTTGAGGCTACGGGGGAGTCTCTGTCGTCCAAGGCTGGGATCAAGGCTCGGGAGTTCTTTACGGGTCCGAATGGTTTCGTAGAGAAGGCGCAGTGGTTCTATGGGATCTCGAAGGAAGAGTCCATGGGAGTCCTGAAGACCATGGTGGACGCCGGCTACAAGGGCAAGCAGATCAGTGCGTCGTTCAACAAGTCCCTCGGAGAGGTCGGTTCGAACGTTGCAGTTTTGTCCATGGCGGTGGACAAGCACTTCAACCAGGACACGGGGACCTCCATGAACAACATCATCCAGATCACGACGTCTCTGGGAGATTCTCTGAAGGACGCGACAGACAAGTACACCAGGCTCGCGTTTGCCGGCCAGCGAAGCGCCATGGGGGTCAGCAAGTTTACGGACTCCGTGATCTCTGGAGCGTCGGCGATGCAGCAGTACGGTGTCGACGTGGAAGATGTCGCGAGCATGATGAGCACTGTTCAGAAGCACTACCAGGACATGGGACTGAGCCCTCAGTACGCAGGAGACCGGGCTACGCAAGCCGTCTCAGGCCTGATGACCAGCATGGCGAACATGAACCCTGCGGTGAAGGCTCTCGTCATGCAGCGGATCAACCCCGGTCTCTCCGGTCTGGACGCTCGGCAGGCGTTCGAGGACGGGTTCAAGAGGGTGATTTCCGGAGAGGACAAGAACTTTGCGTCGAAGGCCGCTATGGCGTTGTACCAGTACGCGGCTGAAGGACGTGACCGGAGCGGTGCTATAAAAATCTTGGAGGGTGTTGCCGGCATGCAGAACCAGCCGGCCGCTACTTTGGTGGACACGAAGGGTGAGCTTGTCAAGGTGAATGCCCTCACGGAGTTGAATCAAAAGGAGACGGCCAACCTGAAGAATTCTCTCATAACCGAAGGTGAGAGGCTCTCTGCTCTCGCTAAGATGCAGCGGGAGCTGTACAAGGCGATTGCTTCTATAGGCAAGGGGCTTTTGAAGATCCTCACCGGCCTCGTTGGGGTCCTTGTGATGGGCTTTAAGTCTCTTCCTGTGCTCATCATGGCCCTTATACCAGGCTCTCAGGTTGGGTGGGCTGAGCTAAATGAGCTATCCCGAAAATTCGATGCTCTGAGCACGAGCATAAGCTCCGGTGCTCAGGACATGAAGACCGGTTTTGGAATGCTTCCTGACATTTTCGGTAAGGAATTTTCAGATGATCTGAAGCCCTTGCTCGATGTGCTCAAGTACGACGTGCCGAAGTACGCCAGTGGGGGTGTAGAAATGCCCTCCCCGTTTGAATCTATGGAGGAGAACGCTAGAAGAGTTAAGGCCATAAAAGAGGAAATGATAAGTGATATTACAGAACTTGTTGCTGACGAAGATACACGTAACATGTTGATCGGTGAAATCAAGTCCGGTGTTGTTACGTCGCGAGGTCTTGCGTCCTACATTAAGAGTCGAGAAGACGCGAAGACTCGGGAACGGTTTGAAGGGAAAAAAGAAGCAGTAACCCCCAAACTCAAAATGAAAGACGTTGGCCTCAAGTATAAACCCCTCAACACGGCAGAGATACGGGCTGCCGCTAAGAAGGGAGCAATACTTACAGCAGGGCAGCAGAGGTCTTTGACGTTGAAGGTGGACAGGGACATCCTCAAGCACATGGGGCAGTAATTTTAGATGGTGGAACAGTTCTACATAGATCTTGATTTGACCGGGCTGGAGAGCCAGCTCAGTGATGTGCAGCATTCGTACACCGAGCTGGGAACCGCCATCCAGCAGATCACGTCCGACTACAAGAAGTCCCTTTCTGACATGGCGGGTCTTGCGACTCAGACCGTTGCCCCGATGGACATCCCTCCTACACTGGAACCCGGCCTGAACCAGCTGATGGCTCAAATGAACGAGATGCAGAGGAACGTCCCTGCTGTGCAGGCTGCGTTGAAACAGTTGGAGGGTCTGCATGAGGCTCGTAGAGCCGCAGCAGCTTCTGCGGGCCCCCGTGTTGCGGGGAATCAGCCCCCTCCAGGTCTTCCGGATCCGGAGCGTATTCGTGCCGTCGCTGAGCAGGGGCAGGAGCTGGCTTTGAAGACCCTGGCGGCGGTGGACAAGGCGTTGGACGAGAACGAGAGCTGGAAGTCCCGCGTACAGAAGCTCATCGAGTCGGAGATGAAGAAGGTTCGTGCGAAGATCAGTGAAGTTTTGAGTAACCTTCCAGGACAGGTTTCTACAGGATTTTTTGGGGCCCTCATGGGCTCTATGGTGCTGGGGTACACGGAAAAAAATCGCCGTCGAAAAGAGATGGGGGAGATGGCGAACATGTTCGAGGGTGGTGTCAACGCCCTGTTTTCGAAAGGCTCCCGGGATGTTGTTCGAAAGTTCTCGCAGTGGGGGGAGAACGCGCAGTGGCAGTGGGGTGTTGGCCGAAAAGAACTTCAAGGTGGGATAAAGCTGATGGTGGACAACGGTCTCACCCAGGCGCAGATGTCCAAGAGTTTTGGTAGGGGTCTGGGCGATGTCGGTGAGAACGTGGTCACACTGACTATAGGTCTTGCAAAGCATTACAACTTCTCTACTTCTGATGCTATGGAAGACGTTGTGAGCCTGGTTCGGGATTACGGGATGGGGCTCTCGAACGCGGCAGACCTCATGGTGAAGATGGCTGCCGCGGGTCAGGGAAGTTCTATAGGTGTGAAGAACTTTTCTCGAATCGTATTGGCTTCTGCGGACCCACTGTCGCGCATGGGCGTCAAAGCTGAAGATGTCGGTGTTTTCGTGGATCGGTTGTTGAAGGGCTACAAGTCTGCGGGGTTGGACGCTCGGTATTCTGGACGACAAGTCGAGGGTGTGGCGGTCGACATGATGACAGCGTTCAGTAACATGGACAATGCGATGAAGCTCGCCATCGCCCGGGACATGTATAAGGACCCGGAAGGGGACGCGATGGGGCTCTTGATTCGTTTTGAAGATGGCGTTACTCGATTGGCGCGGAAGGAAAGCTCTGACTTTTTGGACAAGCTGATTACTTCGTTCTTCCACGTCGTGGTCGACCGGTCGACCAACGAGAGGTCCCCTGCCATCCAGGTGATCATGTCCTCTCTGAATGTGGAGAACACCACGGCTTCCAGGATGTTCGACTTCAGGGCTATTCTGGAGAAAGGTGGTGAGCTGAACTCGATGGACAAGAAGTCCAAGAGGGAATTCCGTAATGCGTTTGTTTACGAGTCTGAACAAGTTTCCGATCTGTTCAAGACGAAGAGGGAGATGATCCTTGGCGTCGGTAAGATGGGCGAGGGCATTCTTGCCCTCATTGTCGACATGGTCGGTATGGCAATGATCGGAATGCAGGGTATGGCAGCTTCTGCAAGCGCTCCAAAGGGTCAGCAGGCTGCTGTGAACATGCTCATCTACTTTAAGCAGTTGGAGATCTATCGCAACATGGGTCGCGATTTGGCGCTCATCAAGGAGGGCGCAGGTCTGGCGGTGGGCGCTCTTCCAAAAGAGTTTGCGGACACCTTTGCTCCTGTAGTGGAAGCCTTTAAATCGGATGTTTTTGAAGGATCCGGACTTTACAACCAGGCATACAATCAAGTATTGGCGCACCCTATAGATAATTTGAAGAGTGTTATGGGGTTTGCTGAGAGTATGCAGCCTTGGAATCTTATTAAGAGTAAAGAGTCTTCCACTCCTGGTACGCCGAGTGCTCTGGATATAGTAACTGGGGATTTTCTAGGAAATGGTCCCGGTAGCTCTGAGCTGGTGGCGGCGTACCTAAGGAGGCAGGCTGCTGCAAAACTCCAGGTAAAGACGCCCCCGGAGGTGAAGAAGGTGAAAGACAAGCCGCGGGTAGACCAGGCGGATGAATCCGGAACACCGAAAAAGAATCCTCAGGAACCTGAAGTTTCCGGGTTGGGCCTGGCGGAGAGACTCATGCAAGCGCGCCAAGCTATCGCGGCTGAGGACTCAAACAGGATGAGCACCCAGTGACAGGCATTATCGACATCAAGCAGCTGGACGAAGCGCGCTTCAGGTTCACTGAGCTGGGTGACGCCATCAGCGGTATGTCCCAGGCGAACGTCGAGTCGATGGACTCGTTGATAGCGAGCCTTAAAGAGGGCTTCAAGTCCGTTATTGAGGAGGTGTCTCACGATCCGCGACTGATCGGAGGGGGTAGAGTGGCCGGCGTCAGCGAGCAGTACGTTTCCTCCATCGCAGGGAAGTTCAGCGGCATGTCGCAAGGGGTGACGCACTCCTTTGAGAGCTTGGAGCGCACCTTGACGGGTGTTGAGAAGAGCTTTGGTACGATGGCGGATGACGCTCGTGCCAAGATCTCGGGGGTCGGTGGCGAGGCGGATCATGATGGCGAGGGTGCTGACACCGAAGGTGAGGCGAAGGATCCGAAGCAAAAAGGCACGGACAAGAAGAAGAAGGGCATCGCCGGCATCGTTCAAGCTGAGGGTCGGAATCTCAAGGGCCGTGTTCAAGGCATGCTGTCGCGCATGAAAATACCAAACAAGGTCGGCGCTGTCATGGCCGGTGGGCTCGGCATCCTCACCTACGGGTACATGGACCGGAATCGCGTCCGTGCCGAGGCGGGAGAGGTCAAGAACATCCTCATCGCGGCGTACGACGATGGTGTGAAGGGTTCCCTGGCTGCGGGTACTGCGAGCCTTTCGAGAATGCAGGAGGCCTTTCAGAAGTACAAGGGGATCCAGCGCGAGGAGATCCAGAACACCGCGCAGGCTCTTGTGGATGGTGGCTTCAGTGTGGACCAGATGCTTCGGGAGGTGAGTGGGAACATTCGCGATGTGCAGTCCAGTGCGTTGTCGACGACCCTCGCCTTGGACAAGATGTTTGAGCTGCCGGGCGGCGAGAGCGCGAAGCGCATGGTCTCCATGATGGCGCTCTACGGCAAGAACTCGAACGATGCTCGGGAGTCCCTCACGAGGATGTACCTGGTAGGTCGGGACTCCGGAATCGGAGCGATGCAGTTCGTGAAGAACGTCGAGGACGCCAGCTCTGAGCTGTCGGTGATGGGCTTCAACATCGACCATGTCGTCGACATCTACGCCTCAGTCACGGAGTCGTTCGAGAAGATGGGCGTCCCCAAGCAGTTTGCCGGTCGTCAGGCGGCGCTGGGCATGCAGCAGATCTCCAGTGGGATCGCCAAGATGTCTGACAACTGGATGGTTGTTCTCGGTGAGCGGATGGGTCACGGCCGCGGATTGGAAGCCCGCCAGGGGATGATGGATGCCTTCACTCGGGTCTTGAAAGATCGCGACGTCAACGAGCTTCAGAAGATCATCTCTACGGTTTGGGACATGGCCTTGAAGGCAACCGGTGGGAACGAGGAGGCTGCTCGGTACTACGTTGAGAAGCAGGTGGGTTGGGGCTACGAAGGTGCTCGTGTGGTTCAGAACATTGGACGCATGGCTAAGGAAGGCCGTATGGTCGAGTCGGCGAAGGCCACCGCGGACAGCTTTGCGATCTTGAAGGAGTCCTTCGAAACGGAGAAGGAGAAGGCCAGCCAATTTGAACTCATGATGAACACCTGGATGAAGGGCTTGGCTTTTATGGGGCAGGCGATTCTTGGCATGGTTGTGCAGTTCATTGCATGGATGATTGCCTACTTCAAGGCCCTTCCTCAGTTTTTTTCGAATTTGAAGAACTTGGATTTTGAGGCCAACACTCGTCTTGCGGCGGATTTAAATCACACTTTCTGGAACATGGGTGCACATCAGGATCAACTCAAATCTGCTGCATCACAGATGGCTAACACAGCAGGGGCGATGTTTACGGATGTTTTGGGTAATTCTATGCGCTCCCTGGACACCGCTTGGAACTTCGATCCTACGGGGAAGAGACCCCCAGCCCCTGCTTCGGCTCCTGGAGGGGGTGGTGCAGGAGGTGGGGGTGGGGGTGGTGCCCCCCGCATCATCACGATTCCAGTGCCCGTGGCGGGGGCGGGAGGCAGCCAATCCATCCCAGCTACACCACCTCCGGCGTCCGTTGTGGGGGGTGTTCCTACGGACCAGTGGGCGGGGGGTGGAGTTACCTTGAGTGTCGAGGGTCCTGACCCCTTAGGGAACCTCACGGTCATGCTCGGAGGAAATTGTCCCCGGTGCGGTTACAGCTTTGCAGAAGGGGGAGCAGCAGCTCCAGAAACCGAATCTCCCGGTGGGGATCCATGGGGTCACTACGAGAGTGGCGCTGCGGGTGCTACTGCCGGTCCCGCCACTGCCGCTGCTGCTAGTGTCGGCCCTGGCTCGGCCCCAGGCCCTGGAGCCAGTGCTGGTGGTGGAGCGGGTGCTCCTGCGGCCATGTCAGGCTACCAGGGCGCTCCAGGGACATTCTCTAGCATGGGTTTGGCCCCTGAAGGAAAGTTCTCAGGTGACGACGTAGAGGCTCTGGCGAGGATGATGCAATCTGAAACCGGCGGCCTGCGCGCAGACAGGAAGAATGAGCAGCTCGGTACTGCGTGGACGGCGTTGAATAGGCGGGGTGCACGGGAGGGTGGGGGGAGTCTTCAGAAAACCATAACTAAGGACAAGGGTTGGGGCAAGAGTGATGCTGGCGTGCTTCCCGGGGGGCGGCGGCAGTTTGCTTCCGGGGCTAAACCTGGTCAGCCTATGATAGACTTTGCACGATCCATTTTGAGAGGTGACGAAGGAACTGCGGACCCAACCGGAGGTGCCACGTCATTCGTACATCGTCCAATTGGAGCGAAGTATGGTCATAAAAATGCTCCAGGGGAGAAGGAATTAGTTTCGTTTGCAATTCCAAAGGATCCTAAGCACCGGGAAGTCACATTCTTCAAATAGAATTGTTTAGGGGATATTGGATCTATTGTAGTGCAAAAAAAGTTCTAGAAGAAAAAGGTTTGAAACATGCCTACATTTTTGGAAAATATGAAGCAGGCTTTCGGTCCCAGCAACGGGATGCCGGTGCCTACAGTAGAGCGGATTCTCGACCGCATTCTGAACCCGTACGAAGATGTTGCGTACCGAGTGCCGTTCATCTTCACTTCGGATCAGAGGATCAAGGACGCGATCCCTCCAGTGCGGATGAAGATGAATCCGGAGACCGTGACGTTCTCGCAGAACAAGAGGATCACGCGGCGTGATACGCAGTCCGGTGCGGTCTTCTTCCACTGGACGAACGCCAAGGGGCAGAACAACGATGTCATCAACATCAGCTTCGCCGGCTCCACGGGGAACATCAACCTGAGGACCGGGGCCCAGCGCAACAGCAAGATTGCGTCCGACCAGATAAAGAGGTTCCGAGACTGGATGAAGTCCGCTACGAAGCAGGAAGGTCTCGACGTGGAGACGCTGGCGGGTGCGTCTAAGCTCGTGAATTTCTGGAATCTCTACAACCTGACCGTGGAGCCGGTGATCGATCCATTCAAAGGCTACCAGAACAAGTTCTACTTCATGTACTCCAGCCCGATCCTTGGAAACGCCTTGATTCAGTTCATCGGCCATTTCGACAAGGTCTTGGAGTTCACGGACGACGCGGCCAACCCGTTCAACAAGAACTACTCCTTCAGCTTCGTGGCGACGGAGACGATTCCGTCCATGGATGCCATCTTCAGGTACATCTCTCAGGCCTTGGGTACTCAGTTCTTCAATGAGTTGGAGTAGCTATGGAACTCGGAAGCACACTGGAGAGGCAGAAGTACGGCATCACGTCGCAGAACGGGATCTACCGTGCAGCGTTTCCCGCTTTCAGGGTCTTCATCTACGGTGAAGAGGTTTCGGGTGACGTCGTCGAGGTGCGTGTGAATCAGTCCGGTGGGAGCATGGATCGCTCCCCAGGCACGTTCTCTGTCTCTCTGGCGAACATAGGGGACAAGTACATTCTCGACCACAACGATATGGTGGCCCTGTCGGAGTCTCGGGACAAGCTCATTAACACACTCGGAGAGAACGCGGACGCCTATGAATACTTGATGAGTTCCCTCAGGGACTCCGCAGGCGAGGATGAAAACGTCATTTCTGAGATGGGTCGCATGCTGTCCAGCTCGGGTCGTTTCAGTGATCTGGCGGAATACTATTCGTCTTATTACTCAGAGCTTTTGAAGACGGGATATTATCAAGGTGCCTGGGACGAGAATAGGGTTCCGGATCACCTCAAGTGGAGTGTCGTTCAGAAGAAGGCACCTCTCGTGGTGCCTGGCTGGCAGGCGTTCTACGAGGAGTTCAAGAAGGACGGAACCTACTTGACCAAGTTCTTCCTGAACAAGGAGGGGTTCATTTACCCCTTCGCAGAGGGTGATTGCATCTTCCACCCCAACGATCCCGTTCGGATCGCCTTCAGGGATCCTTTCGATCCCTCGATCTGGTACTGGTCTTTCACTGGGTTCGTAGATGGTTTCGTAGAAGACCGTGGAGCGAACCAGGAGTCCATAGTAACAATCACGGGTACGGACGTCACGAAGATGGCCCGGTACTCTATGTTCCAGACTTCCACGGACGCAGTGCGGGATGCAGCCATCACGAAGTTGTTCCCCATCTTCGAGTCGACCACCACGGAGGTAAAGTGGACTGCGTATTCTGAGCTGTTTGCACACTTCACTATCTTCGAGATGCTGGAGCTGCTGTTCTTTGGACTTGAGTCCTACAAGGAGTCTGTCACAGAGTTCGTGCAGAGAGCCTGCACCCAGATGGACCCCTCTGAGGTGGACCAGTTCCTCATCCACTCTGCGACCAAGCAGAGCAGCGAGGAGCTGAAGAGCATGGCCTATAACGAGAAGGTCGCTCTCATGAAGACCTATATGGGCGGGGACAAGACTACGCGGTTCGAGGGTGCGCGCTTCCCGCCATTACAGACGCCGCAAGGTACGAAGTTCCAACGGAAGGACGAGAAGTACGGAACCTATGCGTTCTTCATTGGGAAGGCGGATAACTACGACAAGTCCATGGGTGTGGAAGTTCCTATCACGGAGTTGAGAAGTCTTAACGATTTCTTGAACCATCGAGTTACTGAAAATGATCCTCTGAGCATGGGTGCCAACTCCAAGGCGAAGACCTATTGGGTTCCATCCATAACCCTGAACGACGTCATTACCCATATAGGCAGAAATATAGAAGACTACCCCGTCGGTTCTGGGCGCGTGGTGTACGTTGCACCATCCGGGCTGGGCCTTGGCGTCTCTTCCGGTGTCATGGACGAGGTCATGAACGCCGCGGGTGGTGGTCTGCATTCGGAGTTTAAGGACCGGTTGACCTACCTGTACGATCTGGCAGAGCAGATTCAGTTTTGTTTCTATGCGACCCCTCGTGGGGACGTTGTGTTCGAGATGCCGTTCTATGATTTCGATCCGTGGGTTTGGGATAGCGCGGGTACCTTCTTGTCGAACGACACCCTGGACACCGCCGCTTCCGCTAGGAGGAAGACCCTTGAAGATCTGCGCCTGAACGTAGAGGCGTGGTCCAAGGGCAGTATCAAGTATTCCGAGGCCGACATCTACAAGATGATGCAGCTTTCCTCCGACTTGCAGTTGGTCCAGGAAGGATTTTCGCTGACGGAGTCCGAGACCTCCGCGACGAACTATTCCGACTACTATACGATCAACAAGCACGAGACCTATGGTTACAGCAATGCTCTAAATGATAGTGGTTTGAAAACATTCGCTCGCTGCGCCCCCTACGTCATGGAGCGTATGGGTGAAGGTTTTAACCCCATAGACATGAGGGAGTATCAGTTTGTGTACGTTCCGTCTCTTGCGCCCCTTCTTGGGTTCAGGGCAGCTTCAGACAAGAGTCCTTGGACACAGGTAACTTCCGCTGAGGGTGCCCAGATTTTCGCTTCCCTGGATCTCAGGAAGTGCAATGCAGAAGCCCGGACTTTGAACATTCAGGTTCTTCCGCATTTCGGCTTCATGGTGAACAGGACTTTGTACTGGCGTCAGCGCAACTACGTTGCCAATATCGTCAGCTGCTCTCATAGTATCGCCGTGAACAGCTCCTGTGAAACTCAAGTCAACGTGAACTACGCGCGTGCGTGGATGGGTGATTACGCTGAGGGTAGCAAGAGCCCCAAGATGGAAGTTTTTCGCCATTTCGGTGGAGATCTTCCGTTCAGCTATGCAGCATTGTTGGACGCGAACAAGTAAGGTGCTTCAATGGGTGGTAGCGGTCGACAAAACATGAATCCGAGTACGTCCTCCATCTTGGAGGATCGTAGGCTACATCGTGAGTTCTACTCGTCCATACATCGAGTTGTGGTTACAGACCTTCATCTGAGTAAGGGAACTGTCGGTGTTAAGTTCCTTAACGGTGGGGACCCTCGTGAGGTCTCTATCCCGTTGGTCGGGTTTTCTATGCCTGCGAAGGCAAATGATTCTGATAAGAATTACTTGAGGGCATCCTGGGGTGTGTATTTTCCGCAAGTGGGTGATGTTCTCAAGGTTGGATTTAGCGTCTCGGGGCAGGCCTACACCCTGGGGTATGACACCATCGATTTCAGCGTTTTTGAGCGCTTTGACACCGCTACGGAGCCTACCGGCGGTATCGGCTGGGGCGATGCGTCGGGGAAGCGTCTCCGACCGGGTGACTGGAGTTTCAAGAGCGCGCGGGGCTGCGCATTCTACATGGGCGACCGCATTTCGTTGACGGCTGGTCCGCACTCGATCACATTGGATAAGCCCCAGAACGAGGTGAGGATCCAGTCGGATCTCATCCACCAGCGCTACGGCGGGGCTTCGGAGTCGCGGTCGGGCTCCGTGAAGCGCCTTTTGACACCTGTCGACACCTCGGAGATGCCGGTCTACGACGTGGTCTTCGGAAGCGTTGCGCAAGAGCACACGCACTACGTTAAGCGGGCGACGATCCCCTTCCCTGCGGGCCAGGTCATGGTCCGGACCTCCGAAGGTGAGGTGGTCGACGACCTGACGGCACAGATCGTGCCTCCAGCGACCTTCTCTCCGGACCTCGCGGTAGCGCTCACGGGGACGGGGGTGCGGATCCTGCGGGAGGTCATGGATGACGCCAAGGGCGTGGTTCCGATGTGGATGGAGCTGGTCGACAACCTGGGGAACTGGGGCATGTCGGCCAAGACCGCCATCGGACTCCAGTGGTTCACGCCGGCCTCAACCTGGACAGTGTTGAACAACATGGTCTCCTGGACGACCGCGGCGAAGTATGATCTGATCGTCGGGGCCGACTACAGCGTGACCGTGGGTGGGAAGATGTCGTTCACGGTGGGGGGCCTGGCCGAGATGACGGCCGGCGGTGTCCTCAACCTGACTGCCGCGGCGGCGATGACCTTGAAGGCGGCATCCATCGCTCTGGCGGCCCCCTCGATCTCCCTGGGGGCGAGTCCTTGCGTGATGTCGTGCGCAGGCGGCCCTTTGACGCTCGATTCTCCGCTGATGCTCCTGGGCATCGCGGCGTCGGAGCCCCTGATCAAAGGCACGATGTTCAAAGCAGCATTGGATGGCTACTTGACGGCGTGTAGCCTGGCTTTCACGGCTCTTGCGGGGCTACCACTGCTTGCCCCCGCGACAGCTCAGTTCACGGCCTTGGCGACCGCGGCAGGGGTGCTCTCTGCCGCTTTGAGTGGTACGTTGTCGACGAAGTCGATGACGCTGTAGGTGGAACATGGCTCTGACCCCTGGTGGAACCGTTGTGAAGTGCATCCTGGAGTGGCTGTACGCCCAGGTTGCACCTCTCTTGGAGGCGCTGAAGGCGATCCTTCTCGCGATCATCCAGTTCATCGACCTCCAGGTTCAGTTCCTGAAAGCCCTGCTGTCCCAGCTCGACATCCTGAAGGTCATCGAGGAGGCTGCCTGGGCCATCGTTCAGGCCGTGATCGATAAGGTCCGGGACACCCTGACAGCGATACCTGAGGGGCCCCTCAAAGAGCTGTGCCCTGAGTTCTACCAGATGTTTACGGACCCTGCGTTGCAGATTTTCGATACCTTGGTCTCAGGGCTATCCATCTACAGGGAACGCTACAAAAATGTGTTATCCTTCATGGACGAAGTTGAGGTCCTCTTTCAGTATTGGGAGGGGATCAAGAGCGAGTTGGTCGCACTGGTAGAGTCCATCGACGACGCGATATATTGGGCCAAGATGGAAGCAGCATCGGCGGTGCCGTAAGATGAGCTGGACTTTCAAAGTGATGAACGGGGACATTGTTCGGAAGCCTGCGAACAACGGGTACGACTCGGTTACGGGTCTGGACAAGCTGCGTCAGGAGTGCCGCATGGTGCTCACGTCGGGCGTGCGCCGCAGCGGAATTGGTACCGGTCTGGAGCGCATCCTGGGCCGCGCGACGGACAACGAGCCTGATCTCGGGTGGTCATCCCCACCCATGCTTCAGTTCCAGCAGTGGGTCCGGGACGGTCTCAGCAGGTATCGGTACGTGCAGAGGAGCTTCCAGTTCAGTCGTCGAACCCCGGCGGAGCTTCTCGACGACTTCTCTCCGGTCCAGATCTGGATGGACGAGACCGATCCTCGGGTCTTCAGGTGGCGTGTCGATTTCTACACGTTAGGGAAGCTGCCGAACTTCGCCTTGGGCGGCACGACGAGGTAGCGCATGGTTATCCAGAGAAAAACAGTAGCTCAGTTCGAGGATCAGCTTTCCAACGGGGTCGCGTCTCGTGACGAGACCATCGATACCTACATCGGCTCGATCCGAGATCTTTTCATCACACCGCCCGCTGAGGTCATGAAGAGCGTCCACGACAACATCGTGTATCTCAGCCAGCTGACCAGCATGATCAACGCGGAGCGGTTCAATCCCGAGGATCTCGACGCCATCGTCTACAACGAGAACGTCATCCGGTGGACCGGATCAGGGTCGTATTCGATTGTGACCTTCTCGCGCCTGCTGCCTCCGACGACAGACATCCCGATCCCGGTAAACTTCCCTCTGTCGACCTCTCAGGATCCTCGGACGGGAACCGTTGTGAACTTCAGGACCATCGAGTCACAGGTCATGTATGGGCCACTGACGGTTCCGTCTTCGTCGTACTACAACGCGACGACGGAGCGCTACGAGATCGATGTCGCGGTGGCGAGCGTCGTCGTAGGCACGGAGGCTTCCGTCGGGGCCTACACCATCACGCAGTTCCGAAGAGCGTTTCCGGACTTCGAGTACGTCACGAACAAGTCGGCGACGACGAGTGGCCGTGGGGTCGAGACGAACACCGACTTGGCGATCAGGTACCAGACCCGGATCACCGGCAACCAAGAGGCGACTCCGTCGGGGCTCAAGCTGTTCTCTCTGGACAACTTCAGCAACATCTCGGATGCCTACGTCGTCTACGGAACCGACGTCAACTTGGAGCGCCACACCTCCGATGCCGGCGCGGTGGACGAGTGGGTCAAGACATCTGCACCACTGACGCACTCCTACGACACGTACTACAGAGCCTTGCGTGAGCTGATCCCCTTGCCCAAGCAGCCGCTCGTTTCGATCATCTCGGTTTCCAGCGGGGCCACCTACTACACCGAGGGTACGGACTTCGAGAAGTCCACGGGTGACGGGATCTACGCCTACAGCGACCGGGGGCACGACGGCATTCGATTCCTCATCGGAGGGGCGGCCCCCGCGCCCAACGCTCCGTTGAAGATCGTGTACTCCTACAACTCGATGATCAACATCCTCACGGCGTACTACAAGCAGCAGGAGTATTACGTCATGGGCTCGGACATGCTCTTCCGCTGGGCTCAGCAGAAGAACATTGTCATCGAGGCGGAGCTGAAGGTTGGCTCCGGCAACCCGGACACCGTACTGTCGTTGGTCAGAGCCAAGATTCTGAGCTACATCAACAACTTGAAGTTGGGTGCTGACGTCGAGGAGTTCGACATTGACTCCCAGGTAGCTCTCGTCGGAGGTGTAGACAACTGGGTGTATGTCACTCTGGCTGTGAAGGGCTCTTCTGGCGTGGGTGACATTCCGATAGGTCCGATGGAGTACGCCTACTTGGATGAGGCGGATCTCATCATCAGCCTCGTTTCGTAGAGGGCGGTGTTATGGGTTACTACTCACTGTTCAAGTACGGCACGGGCGTTCTCTACGGGCCCGATACTACGATCAGCGCGGTGTCCCCCATCGAGGGCCCTGCTCCAGGAGGAAATGCCTTCGTCATCACGGGGACCGGGTTCGATCCTCGCCAGTGGGACGACTACTTTACCGGCCTGGTCTTGGACCCTGTGAAGTGGACGGACGTGTCGGTTGGTGGTTCAGTCTCGACAGGGTCCTACCACCTGGAGCTGTTCACCGGAGCGGTTCCAGGCTCTACCGCGGGGATCGAGTCTGTGATGTTGTGGGGCTCCACGCAAGGAGAAGCTCGGGTGGTTATCTCCAACCCGGCGTCCTTGCCGTTGTCTGATGTCGACGTCTTCGCTTTGACTCTATGGATCAACGCCACGAACTACGCGGAGATGTACGTGCGTCTGGACAAGTTCGGCGTCTTGAAGCTCTACTGCGAGGCCTGGGTGGGCGGGGTGAAGTCGGATGAGCTGAAGAGCCCGTTGTCGTGGACGACGGGGCTCTCTGTTTTCAAGATCTTGAGGTACAACTCGGATCTCTACTTCATCGCGAATGGCTCGGTCGTCTGCCGTCTGCCCGGGTTCCTGTCGACCCCGGCGTACTTCCGGATGTCCTCTCGAAACCTGGCAGCTGCGTACGATGCCAGTGTCACCCGGGTCGAGTGGTTCTACTACCGCCCCTTCGCTGTTTTTCAGAACCAGCCCGTGCACGACACTGTGGTCGTGGGTGATCGTCGGATGCGGGGGCTTGTGAGTGCGAGCCGGGACGTGACGTGGCAGTTCGCCGCGTACGATGGTCCTGTCGATGTCTCTGTGGTCGCGAACAGCGTGGTCACGAGCCCGAGCGCATACAAATACTACTACGTGTATGGCATGAAATCCATTGCCAGCACCCAGGCGGGCTTGGAGTTGTCCATTATCAATGATGCACAGCTCGTGACTCCTGACGGTGAGGTCAAAGGCCTCGGGGGAGGATACTGAAATGGCCCTGGTGGGTGTCAACCGCTACGCGGACATGATCAAGTCGATCATCAGTGGGCCTTTCTACGAGTCCCGCGGGACCGTGGTCCCCTATCGTCACGGCAATACGGACATTCGCTTGATGGCGGACTACCCGAACACCGTGTACAGCCTCTCGATTAACGAGGTGTATGAGGGAACGGTCACTTCCGACAGCGAAGGGAATGTGGTCTTCAGTCGGCACCTGGCTCTCGGTGACAACGAGATCACCCTGACTAACCTGACTCTGGGGACCAAGCTGAGCAGTTGGCTCACGACCCGTGAGTATGCGATCTGGCTGATCTCTTATGCAGAGGCGTTCGAGAGTATCGATGATGACTGGAAAGAGTCGAAGGATGACCTCTTCATAGCGAGTGCCACTATCAACGGTATCGAGGATCACTTCGGCCGGGACCTTGGTATCTACAATCTCTTTGGGCAGGACCTGGACTCCTACAGGTGGATGCTTCACGAGATGCGGAATGCTTTCCGCGATCATGGCGGGAAATTCCGTGGTGTCGAGTCCGCCGTGGTAGCTCTTACGCAGGTTCCCCCGTTCGGATATACGCGCCGGTTCTGGGGTCCGAACTGGGTGCTCGACCAGTCCATGCTCGCGAACCACCGCTTCTTGAAGAGGTCTTGTGATCTGGCGTTCTTCGGAGGGGGTATCTCGGGGGTGACGCTCAAGAGTGTGGAGTCCGATGTTCTCGAAGGTCCCTTCTCGGGAGTGGTCCAGTATAATCCCGCTACGAAGTTGATTCGCTGGGGTAGCTTCGGACCAGGTCCGTGGGTTCCGGCGACTGAGGGTGATCTCTTCATCCCCGGGCCACCGTCCCTTGTGGACCCCTTCATCTTGGGTCTTGCGGGGCCATTCTTGCTCAGCTTGACGAAGCGCATGCTGTACTTGAACATTGGAGCGGGTACGGTGGCTATCGATCTGAGCCTGTGTCCGGGGTTCCCCGCACCGACAGTGGCGCAGCTCGTTGCGTTCATCAACCTCGCCATGGGCGTTGTAGTGGCCTCTTCCTACAACCTGAAGCTCATGCTCTCCTATGCAGCGGACTGGATTCGGATCGAGCCAGGACCTCGTAACGCCGCATTGGAGTTGTTCGGGAATGATCCCGGTGACTTGGTGTTCGCAGAGTCCGGTGTCCTCGATGGGGTGACGTTTCGGAAGATCACGGGGCCCATCGACATCGCGACGGACTCTGTCTTGGAGTACGAGTACAGCGGCTTGGTTTCTCCGGCAACGCAACGTCTTCGGTGGGCCTCTCCCGGGGGTTCTTGGCCCCCGCTGCTCGGGTGGGTCACGCTTACTGACGACGGGGTGTACATCCTCACGGACGCTCTCGGGAACACCTTGGAGATCCACTGCATCATCGAGGACATCCCGACCTACGGTGCGGTCCTGATCACGCAGACGCTTTCGTTCTCGGTGAACTACAGCCGCACTGCGAAGCGCGTCATGGAGACGGAAGGGCTGTACGTGTACATCACGGAGTCCTTGCTCCCGGCGGCCCCCATCTGGGACGTTGTTGCCGTCACCGGAGATGCCTCTCCGGCGAATCCTGAGGCTCCGGACTGGTGGTGGGTGGGGGCGTGGAACGCGGGCGCTACAGGGGTCTTCCAGCCCTCTATGGTGGATACGGACCGGGAGGACGACTACAAGCCTTGCACGGCGTTCCGCTACCTGTACTCCGACGCTGCGGCCTCCGACGTCGAGCTGTTCGGTCACGTTCTCCAGTACCCCAACCCCCAACCCGACAAGGGCGGGCTGTATCCACAGAAGAACCCAGGCCTTCTGTACGACTACGAAGGCTTCGAGGTGAAGTTCTCGGCGTGGTTCCTGAGCCACACGGCGAGCCTGGTTTCCGTGGACCTCAGCTTCACCTTCGATGCAGGGGCTACGTGGGTTGCCGGTGTTCCTGTCATCGTAGCTGCGGATGCGGCCGGCGCTGGACTGGAGGATCCGACCTACCTTGAGTTCTCGGCCATCATCCCGGCGGAGGTGACCGCGGACAACGTCTGGGTTCGCATCCGAGCTGCGCAAGGGGTCCCGGGGATCTCATTCTCTGTGGACGCTCCGCATGTCGACGTCAAGTACATCACGTCTCGTGCTCTGGGAGACACGACGGTGGCGCGTAGTCGACACCGGCAGTTCTTCGGTGAGCTGGTCTACTTGTGGTCTCCAGAACCGTTGACTACGGTAGAGCAGAAGTTTTTGGGGTTGCAGCACAAGGAGGCGGATCGGAACAGCCCACTCGCGGGGGTGGTGCTCACGAGCGTCTCGACGAGTACGCCCACAGGGGCCAGCACCTTCGAGTACGAGTACAACAGCGCGGGCCCGAGTCAGAAGCTCCGATGGAGTTCGTCCGCAGGCTTGTGGGGCGCAGGTCTTGGGTGGGTGGTCGTTTTGAGCGACGGTTCCTACACACTGGATTCCCCGGACGGATCTTCCATCGGTGTGACGGTCGTATTGTCGGCACTCCCGTTACTTGCGGGGACTCCGCCGGCTGCGGTGTACTCGAAGTCGATGACGATTTCGGACATCAGCGTCAACCAGGGCATCACGAGAAGGATCTCTCCGGCGCACGAGTCCATCGACATCTTCGATGCGACCGAGTACGACACCAGTGGGGTACCCATCAACTTGAAAGGGATCATTTCCGAGGTCGATTTCTCGTTGGCTACGTTGGTCAACCTCGAAATCTTCCCGGCCACGCCGTTCCGGTACTCGTTTCTCACTCCCACGATCTTGCCGGTGGTGGATGAGCAGTTGGTGTTCGCGGGGATACCACCTCACACGGCGTCTCTACTCTACGACTCGGATCAGGATCAGGACGAAGCCATCCTCTTTGAGAACGGCGTCCCATTCCCAAATAATCTTTGGCAGTTCAACAGCTCGAACCAGGTGCTGATCATCAATCCCGCGGACTACAACCCCGCAGCGGTGTACTCGATCAACTACAACCCTCTGTTCCAGATCACTACGCCGCTGATCGACCTCGGGTCGCTGTTCCAGGACTACATGTGGCTCGCGGATTTCGCTTTGTGGGATCGGATGGAGCACGACCCCTTGTCCCATGAGGCCATCGTTCCGGTGTACTTCACCAAGGAGACCGGGCAGGCGAAGCTGCACCGCCGCTCCGACATGGTGAAGACGAACTCGACCTTGTACTACGAGGACCCCAACGGGCGCGTCGAGATTTACCCTTCGAGCTGGAGGTTCATCGATCCCTTCACGGTAGCTATCGACACCTCGCAGTTCGTTGAGGGGGCTCAATACTACCTCGAACACGGAGAGCAGAGGATCTACCCGACGAGCAGCTTGACGGTGAAGTTCGAGCACCGCTCCGGTGTAGACTCCCCGGCGTGCCTGGCGGCGGCTTGGTCGGAGATCTCTCGAAACCAGAACGTCACGGTGCACCAACCTGCCGGCGGGCATGTCATCCACCAGCTCCGGTTGTCCGTGAGCAGCATCCGGGATCTGAGGGACTTCAGAATACGGTCTGTGGTGCTCAAGGGGCTCCATATTCATGGTGCGACACCGTACCTTCAAGGGCTCACGAATGTCTAAAGTGAAGTGCATTCTCGGGTTCTTCTGGGCGATCCCGATGTCCATCTTCGGATGGCTGCTCGGGCTGTTCCTGCTTTTTACCTGGCAGGTGGAGTCCATCGAAGTTCGAGAGGACTGGACATTTGTCTGGGATCTGAAGAACTGGGGCTGGTTCCAGAAGAAGGCGATGGAGATCCGCGGTTGGGCGGGGTTCTCCATCGGGAATAACGTCTTCATCAAGGACGTGGTGGGCAAGCGCTGGCCGAGGACCTTGGCTCACGAGGTTGCGCATTGCCACCAGTGGTACCTTTTAGGAATCCTATTCCCGTTGGTGTACATTCTTGAATGCGTGCGCTTGTACATTTTCAAGAAAGAACTCCATTCGTATTACGACAATCGTTTCGAAGTGGAGGCTCGTAAGTGTGCAGGACAACCGGTAAAAATACCGAGGACCTCGTGGAAAGACGGCCCGAACGACCGATGGGCCTGGTGGTAGCACGAGGCTAATGAGGCTGTAGTGGATCCTTTGATCACATCCAAAAGATGTTCCTCCTGCAAAATGGAGAAGCCTCTTTCTGATTTTGGTTTTAGAAAGAGGTCCAAGGACGCACATCATTACAAGTGCAAGGTGTGTACGAACCTGTACACGCGGAAAACACGAAGTCCTGATTTTGTATCCACCCGCAGGAAGGTGGAGGTGGTTGATGGTCTCCTGAAGTGTACTAGGTGTAATGAGATAAAGCCTTTAACTGCGTTTTCGAAGAACCGTAGCAGTCATACAGGTCTTGATTACTGCTGCAAGGACTGTACCAGGAGGATTTCTAAAACCAGATTGGATAATCTCAGGGTTATTGGAGTTGTGCAGAAAGTTGGTAGGAAAGTTTGTTCACACTGTGGCGTTGAGAAGGACATTACCCTCTTTAGGATTCTTATTGGCGGGTCTGGAGGAAGATCCAGAGTGTGCAAAGATTGCATTAACTCTTCGGAGCGGGAGCGCCAAAGCTCACAAAATCACGTCCCGGATCTTCAAGGTACCAAGGTTTGTAGTTCTTGTGGTTTATTGAAAAAGAACACTGAGTTTTATAAGTTCAAACACCACAAGGACGGGTTGGATTCTGCATGTAAAGACTGTGTTCAACTACGCAAGAGTAGCTATTTTAGGAAGAACGTGGTAGCCCAGCTTAGATTTAAGATCAGACGACGTTTGGGGTACTACGCAAAGCGTAATAAGTGCTTGAATAAAGACTATGCAATTTTGTTTCTTGGGTGTTCTCTTCATGAGTTGCTGTCATACTTAGAAATTAGGTTTTATTCCGACCCTAGAACCGGGGAGGCTATGACTTGGGATAATTATGGACAGCGGGGTTGGCACATCGATCATATCTACCCCTTGTCCAAGGTGAATCTTCTTGATGATTTGGAATTTAAGAGGGCTTGTCACTATACGAATTTGCAGCCACTTTGGTGGTGGGAAAATCTTGAAAAAAGTTCTAAAATCACTTCGGACTTGAAGTCTGAGGTTGTTTGAGGAGGATTCTATGAGAGGTAGCCTCTACCCTAACGGGGTCACTGTTGATCAAGTCGCTCTTCGTCGGACGGAGCTGAGCAAAGCTCAAGAGATCCTTCGAAACCGCGTTGACTGGACCTGCCGCGGTGTCTTCAGCGGCGGGTTGGTCACGGTGAACCTGCTCGACGACACCCGCATCGACATCATGCAGGCGTCTGGATTCGCCCCGAACGGCGAGTACGTCGAGACGGACAGCCCGTACTACAGCATCGCTCTCGCGGACTACGCCGTGGGGGTCGTGAACTACGTGTGCCTCGTGTACACGGAGGTGGATTCCTACCGTCAGCCCCACGAGAGTGATGGTCAGCGATACTACACCCGGGCGGCGATGGCTTGGAGGGTCCGTGTCTACAGCGCGGCGCAGTACGCTCTGCTGCCGGCCTCGGACGAGAACCTGGCGAACGACTCGCAGGACCGGATCATCTTCTTCTCGAAGGTCACCGCGAATGGTGTGGGCATCTCCTTGACGCCGAGCAGCATCACGAGCCCGCGCTCTTTCAACAACATCATGTACACGGTCCCGAGGAAGTGCGTGACAATCCTCGGCATCGACATCTTGTCAGCGTCCTCGGGGAGCCCCCTCGGAGCCGGCACACTCACGTACGACTTCACCCCCGGGACCCCTCCGACGTACCAGCTCACCTGGTCGACGTCGAATGGGGCCGGTGCTCCAGTAGCGGTCGCTGCGGACGGCAACTACACCCTGCTCGATGGAGCCGGCGAGTTCATCACGGTCAAGGTCGCGCTGACGGTACTTCCGACGTTCGTGGTTGCTACGACCGTCACCGAGACCATCACGATCTTCAATCTGTACTACCAGGAGATGCCGCGGCTGAGCGCGGAGGACCACCTCCACAGGAACTACATCGGCACAGGCACGATCTCTCCGCAGAACCCCCACGGGAACTCCCTGGACGACTTCTCCGGTGAGACACTCTCCATGCTCGACGAGCACCAGGACGTCCTTCACTGCAACGGCATCTGGAGGGGCTCCGCGTCGTCGATCTTCCAGATCACGGTGCTCACCGCCCCCGTGGCGGACACCTTCAACCTGGTGGCCCCCGCGGGAGGGGACCTGTACTACGTCAACGGCATCAAGCTGGACAGCATCGACATCTCGGTGGGTGTCTCGATCCTTCCGCCGGTCGTGCAGGGTGCCTACTTCTACGAGATCTGTGTCTCGGACGAGGCGACCGTCGAGTGCAACAAGAAGGCGGCTTATCCTGCGGTGCGCGCGGTGACCGGTACCTGGATCGTCGACATGAGCAGGGACTACCCCTTCGGGAGCTTTGCGTTGACCTGCACGACGACTCCAGGCCCTTTTACTCCGAGGGTGTTTACTTGGGATGGTGGAAAACCCGTTACCTTCACTCCACTGTCGGATCCGTCGCAAGCGATACGCCTGTACTCTGCGGACGGCGAGCACTGGATCGATCTCTGGGTGAACACCAACCCCAGCGTCGTTCCCGATGAGGCCTTGCCAACGGCTCCTGGCACGGTCACGGACACCATCACGGTCTTCTCATCACTGACGGACGGTTCGAACCAGTTCATGCAGATCGGGGCTCTCTCGTACTGGTACGACGCGACATCTGTGAAGTGGGTCCTCGGGTACCATCCTCTGGCTGCCAACCGGAACGCGGTCGACAAGCGCATCTGGGGTAACACCGGCACCGAGAACATGGCGACCTGGGCTCTGGAGGACTTGGCGTACCTGCCGAACAACGAGCTGGGTCGGTCCGGAGCGCTTCTTCGCAGGAATGGTGCGTACAACGAGTTCCAGTACACCTACGGGGGTGCCGGTTTCAACATCTCCGTGAACGGCGGATCTTTCTACTGCCGGGGTCAGAGAATCTCGGTGAAGTCTACGCAGAGCCTCATTGCGGTGCCGAGTGCGGTGCAGCTGATCTGGGCGGACATGGCCGGAGTGTACCACATCCTCAACGTCACGGGGACCTTCGGTGGAGACCTCCAGGCGGCGATGAGGTACGTCCTGGGGTCCACCCAGAACATCCCCTCGGTTTCTGATTTCTACCACTATTCGGACGCTGGAGATGCTCCTGAGAGGGGCATTTTGCTCTACTGCTTGGTGACCGATGCGACCGACATCGATCCTCTGGGGATCGTCGACTTCACGCAGAACGTGAACCGAGTGGACGATCCCTGGTCTGTGGGTTCTCGAATCTCCACGACGGTGAATGCAGTGCACGCGCAGGCGGCTTACGACAACTTCTTCACGGCCTTTGAGTACGCGAAGTATTCGATGTACGGGACGGAGAACAAGGGGTCGGTCACACTCACAGTGATCGGCACCGTCGAGGTCGGCTTCAAGGTCACGCAGCCCGAGTATGTGAACGTCCGCGGCACCCGCGGGGTTTCGATCCCCTACAAGAGCATCGTTCGCGTCACCGGTACCGACGCCTGGGGATCTTGGCTACTGAGCTTCGGTTGCAAGGTTTCAAATCTCAGTGTGTACAATACTTCAACCACACTGCCGGCGATAGGTCTCAACCACTATGCGACCGTGGAGGAGTGCTTCTTCGTCTCCTCCGGCGGAGAGCCCTTCAGAGCCTCTGCCTCAGGTGCTCTTTCGTGCAACGGTGTAGTTCTTCGGAACAACATTTCTTCGGGGTCTGCGTTGATTTCCTCGGTCAGTCTTGCGAACGGGTACACCGGGTGGATCATCACGGGGAACGAGGTCCTCGCAGTTCCTTCTGACTCCCGTGCAGCGATACAGCTGCTGGGCGCGGAGAAGCTCCTCATTTCGGGAAACATCATTGATGTTCCTAACTCCAATGACCAGCTCGTCAATGCCTCCGGTGGCATCCGTGTGGGATCCAGCGGGTTCCAGTGTCAGGACGTCACCATCCGCGACAACTACATCTCGGTGGGGAACAACGCGGCCGGTCAGCTGAACTCCGTTGCCGGCATCCATTTGCAAGACGTGTGGTTCGCGACCGTCAGCGGGAACACCGTTCGTAGGTCTTCCGGGTCGGTTACCCAGATCGGTGTTGGGCTTTACCTGGAGGGTCTCTTGCAGTCTTCCGTTGTGGACAACAAGATCGCCTTCATGGGCGGCGGCATCTATATCGTGGGGTATCTCTATGAGACTGAGATCTCTAGGAACAAGATGCAGGGTTTGTTCCATTCGGGGATCAGCGCTTTTGTGAACGACTTCCCGGTGCTGAACATGGCTTACGGCGTCCGCGTGGATGGTAATGATGTTTACATGATGCCTCTTAAGGGGTTGACAGGGGGTCTTTTCACCAGTGCAGATCTTTTTGGCGTTGCGGTGTATTTTGATCTCACTCCCGCAAACTCCTCGTTGAGTGGAGTATCGGTATCGAAGAACTGCGTCTCCGGGATTGGATCTATACTTTCTGGGGCCAGCGTTTACGGCATTATGTTGGGTGTTAATGGGGGTACGGGGTTTTGCAGATCTCTCAGTATAGATGACAACGTCGTGAACACCCTGGATTCCTCCATTGGAGATTTGGTCGGTATCAATGTTTACGTGTCGGGAATGGCGCAGGCAGCAGAGCAGGTTTCTTTGAGCAGAAACCATGTGACATTCGCACCCAAAACTACGTCCCCTACAGTGATGGGCATCTACACCGCTGCTCACCTGATCGGCTCATCCATTAACAACAATACCTCCATTTTGGAGTCTAGTGATGACACTGCTGAAGGTATTGCATTGTACTCTGGGGTCTGGCAGCCCTCCAATACTACAGTGTCTGGAAACATTCTTCTGGGACTGTCGGCGGGCGCATACATTATCGCCTCATCATCTCTGAAGATTTCTGATAACATCATCTACGGAAAGGGCGGAGGTCTCCATGTAGGTGGTGCCCCTACGAAGGGCACTCTCGTTCAAGGAAACAGGATCCAAGTCGATGCGTACATTGAGAGTCCTTATGCTCCCGATGCAGGCTGGGTGGGGGCGCACTGTCTCAGCGTAGATCTCGGTGCTTCAGGAATAACCTTGAGGGACAACTTCTTGTATCTTAACGGGGTAGATCGCCCCGGTGCTGGCGTCAACGATGTACCCGACGGAAGCACTTGTGTCACTCTTGTGGACCTGAGTAATGTGTGCATCGATGGATGCAGCATGTATTCCGACACTGCTACGGTGGATAACACTGATGGTACGGGGGCCGTAAGAGGGTACCTTTGCCTTTGCAGAGCGGGCCATTCGGGTGCGGGGAAGAAAACTACGATCACGGTTACCGACTGCATTTTTGATGACAGGGTCGAGGCAGCGGGCACCTCCAGAACGCCACTGTACGGTCTATACATTATACCCGACTTTAATTTTAAACATGATGATGGGGACGTTCTCTGTGCTTCGATAAAGGGCAACACATTCTTCACTTCCAACACGGATAGGTCCTCTACTTATCATTTTAATGAGGAAGGTCGTCCAGCAACAGCTACCCCAGCTCCAGCATTTAGGCCCTATGTAATATATGTTCCATCTACTTATGGTCTCATTTTTGCGGATACGAGATCTCATGTCTACTTTGTTGGGAATTCCATACACGGGCTACCCTTAACAGAGGATTCCCGCCCCTACGTTTATATGTGTCTCCATGAGGCAGCATTTGGTGGTGGCATTCTTGGGCATTGTATCTACGAGCCTGAATCTCGGGTAAACTTCGTGAACCAAAATGGAGAGCCTTTCCCTACCCCGGATTACGCTTGGGCGGTGTTTCCATAATCCTATCTTGTTGACATCCCGATCCTCCTTTGCTATATAGTACATGTTGGATCTCCATAGTGAGATCAGGAGGACCCGATGGTTTCTGCGGCTACGACGACGGAGATTCGTGACCTGCTGCGCGAGCGGATTCTCGCCGCCCTGGAGGCACTCCGTGTGGAACACGACTGGGTGTCCACCGAGATGGTCCAGAAGGTCATCATGATGCAGCACGGCATCAACTACTCCCTGTCGAAGGTGGGGAACAACCTGCGGTGCCTCCGAGAGCACGGGGTTGTGGAGGACCAGACGAAGCACGGAACGCGACACTGGAGCCTTACGGGCCGGGCATACACCCCCGACACCCCTAAGAAGCTCCTCATCAGCTTCCCAGGACCCCTTCACAACATGATCGTGGACTTCTCCCGCCGTGGAGGCCTCTCGAAGAACGCTTTTGTGGTCAACATGGTAGCCTCCGGGATCCAGCAGCTCGCCGCAGCCCAGTTGGGCTCTAAAAGACGAGAGTCCAAGGCTGAAGAAGCCTCTCCGGCCTCGTGATTTTTCCCTCTTGACAGCCCCCAGGCCATGGTTATGTTACTGGTTGCCAGGAGGGATCTGGCTGAACAAAGGGAGGTTCGAGATGAAGACGGTTCTGTTGGTCATGGCTCTGGTTCTGTTCGCCGGCTGTGCGGAAGACGGTTCTCTTCTCTTTGATGAGGACGCGGGAGCTGACGGCGGGGGTTCCGATTCGGACTCCGATTCCGACTCGGACTCGGACTCGGACTCGGACTCGGACTCGGACTCGGACTCGGACTCGGACTCGGACTCGGACAACGACTGCTCGGACGGTTGCGACAACCTGCCGCTGTCCATTTGCGATGAGTACGGGAACTTGGTTCAGTACAACTCGGGAACCTGTGTCGAGGGGGGGTGCATCTACGCCTTTGAACTTATCAAGTGCGACTATGGGTGCACGGACGCCGGGTCCGAGGAAGACGACTATTGCACAGAGAACTCGGACACGGATGACTGCAACCCCGACAGCTGTATGGTGGGGTGCACAGATAATGCTTGTGAGGCGGGGGTGTGCATCGACGGCGAATGCGAGTGTTTTGGCTGTCCCTGAGTTCCGCTTCCAACCTCTCGATTCCGATCCTTTCCTGTTGACACCACCCCTTCTCTGATCGTAAGGTTGGTCGTTCGCTTTGTACGTGCTTTTTAAGGCGGTGCAGAACAACTACACCAAAACTCGTGCCGGATAATTCTGGTGCGTTTTCGGCTATTTGGCCGCTGGAGGATTCGATGTCGGACGAAGCCAACACTGGTGATCTCGTGGGGTGCCCGGATCCAGAAATCTTCAAGTGCAGCATCTGTGGAAAGGATAATTTCACAAGTGCAAGGTACCTGAAGACGCACATGACGGCGAAGCACTCGGGGAAGAAAAAGCCCACGGATGGTCCCGTGGAAGCTCCCGGACCCGAGACTGCCACCCCGCCGCCAGCTGATCCACCTCCGGAGGCCCCTGAGGCCACCCCGCCGCCGTCTCGGGCGGAGAAACGGAAGGCTTCCGCTTCGGAAACGGCCGCTCAGGTGTCGGAAGTGGCTGCGGTGCCACCGGCCACCCCTCCAGGGGTCCCTCCTGCGACCCATCTGGATCTCCCGGTGGGCTCTGTCTTGCAGCTCGATGGCCCGACATGGCGGCAGGATGCCGTCACAGGTGCGTGGACCAGCGCAGCGGTCTCGAAGTTGACCGTACAGGTGTTCAGTAAGGCTGAATCCGCGGGGGACGTGATGCTCCTCTGCCGGGCCGAAGGGGATCCCTCGACTTGGTCCGTTCAGCAGGCCTACGCGCTCTCCGGTGCCGTGAACATCCTGAAGGTCGCCCCTTCGGTGTTTCCGGTGCCACCGGCCGGTCCTCCGCCGATCCCGGGCACCGCTGCGCAGTCCGAGCCCGTCGAGGATCCGGAGAAGGTGCGTGCCGAGCAGGAAGAGCAGGAGCGCCAGCGGCTCGCAGCCGAAGAGGCGAAGCGACTCGCGATGGAGGAGAGCAAGAGGGCCGCGGAAGCCGAGCACCAGAAGAGGAACGACCTGGCCGAGTTCCGGCTCATGGCCTCTACCTATCTTGAGAAGCAAGAGGCTTTCAGTCTTGCCCAAAGAGATTTCGAGTCCTACAGCTCCGCCTACACGAAGCACTTCGCGGACTGCATCCAGAAGTACGGTTCCGAGGGCTGCCTGGAAGCCGAGGGCTTCGTGGTCCAGATCTCGGATGACCCCGAGGGCTCCCCGTTCCAAGACGAGGCTGCACTCATCGAGTGGTGCCAGGAGTCTGGGAACGACGACCTCCTGACCCTGAAGATCGACAAGGTGAAGTGGGCACGCTTCAAGGAGCAGGTCGAGAAGGGTTCTTCTCCGGAAGCAGGAAGGCTGGACGTTCGAGTGGTTCTTGCGCAGATGGAAGGCGAGCCCCAGAAGAAGCTGTCGATCCGGAAGTTGTAGGAGGCGTGGGAACCCGTTTCTGTCATGCGCTATCAGCTACAACTGACGGCTTGTCCGTCTCCTCCCCGGTTTTCCAGACCGGATCGTTGGAGCGAACTTAGGGGGCGCATGACTCGCCCCATCCTCGCTCAGAGCTTGCCGAGCGAGGATACCGCGCAACCGGATGTTGTGCGCGGCGTTGAGATCAGCATGAAGGCTGTGCCCGCAGGCCTTGCAGAGGAAGAGGTTGCCTTGGCGGTTGGAGGCTTCAGTGTGACCGCATCGAGAGCACCCCTGGCTGGTGTACCGGGGGTCGATCCCCACTACTACCATTCCGAGCCCTTCAGCTTTGTAGGTGATGAACTTTCGGAGCTGACCGTAGGCCCAACGTCCAATTTCTCGGCGTTGAACTTTGCGGAGCCGGCGATTCCGGATACCTTCGAGGTCTTCGATGGCGATCACAGGGCATCCTGTCCTCTCGGCGAAGGTGACCACTGCCTTGCCGACCTCGTGATTGACTGCTCGCATGAATCGCGCCTCTCGGCCAGACAGCCGTTTGAGGACCTTAGCGACGGAGCGCGTCGGGTGCTCTGCCTTTCTCTTTTGGAGAGACGCGCGAACATTCGAGTATCGATCACGAAGATGCTTGGTGTGCCCACCCTTGCGCATCCAGTGGCGTTTGCCATCTGTGGCGCAGGCGAGGACGTTGATGCCGCGGTCTACGCCGATGACGGCGTCGTTCGGGGCTGTTCTTTGTTCAACCTCCTTCTTGAAGCTGAGGGTCAGGAAAACGTGCTTCCTGGACACCGAGAGGCGACCATCCCCAAGATTCCAGTTGTTCAACTTGTCTTCGAGGTCTGGAGGTCCCTGGAAGGGAACTGCCTTGAAACGTCCGTCGACCGTCCAGATAGAGAGTCCGGATGCGCGCAGGGAGACGTCGCGCCCGCGTGTCCCTCCTTGCAGTATGACGGCTTGTTTTCGGAATTGGCAAGGGGCTTTGGGGCTGCGCTTGTTAGAACGGATGGCCGCATACTCACTGGCGACATGTCGTATGCAGGAGCCAGCAAGTTGGGCAGACAAACCGACTTCCTTAGCGGGTCTGTAAGCCAATTTTTGAAGTCGAATGGCATTCGACAAACAGCCGTTTTCAAAAGCGATCCTGCTCACGAGGTTGCAGGCTTCGGTCCAAGTATTAAGTGTTCGAACAGCAGCTTCTCGGGGCAGGTTGATTTTGATTTTGACTGTTCTCGCTATTTCCATCACATCCCCAAGTCTAATCATTCTGTCGGAATTTGTCAAGTGGGCTTTTTTCCGGTTGACAGGATTCAGCATGCCTAGAGTTTTACTTATAGATGGAAATCCTTTCCTCTGGCGTGCTGCGCACTCCAGTCCGATGGAGATGGTCGCGAACAAGATCCTGACCTACATCTTCGAGGTCTTGGGCCAGTTCACCCCCGACGATATGATCATCTGCTGGGACCGCGGAAAGTCGCGGTGGCGCAGCGAGCTGTACGAGGACTACAAGGCCCACCGCCTCCAGCAGAAGAGGGACAGCGACCTGGACCTCGAAGCTCTCAACGAGCAGGGGATCCTCGTACAGCGCTACTTGACCTCGGTCGGGGTTCGCCAGGTGTTGGTCTCCGGCGTCGAGGCGGACGACACCCTCGCCTGGCTGTCGGACCACTTCAAGAGCCTCCCCGGGGACTGGCACATCGTGCTCGTGACCGGGGACCGGGACTTGTGGCAGCTCGTCGACTTCAAGCTCAACGTCTGGGACCACCAGCGCCAGCTCCTCGTCACCCCGGGGGTCGTCGAGGAGGACCTCGGGGTGCCTCCGGACAGGATCGCCGACTTCAAGGCTCTCGTCGGGGACCCCTCCGACAACCTTCCCGGGGTGAAGCAGGTCGGAGAGAAGACCGCGGCCAAGCTGCTGAAGAAGTTCGGCAGTCTCGGGGAGATCCTGAGTCTTGAGAACGTGGAGTTCTTGGAGAAGCGGAAGACGACCGCCCGGGTCCTCCCTGAGGGTGAATTCGTCGCGGAAATGTACCGCCTCGTGAAGCTGCCGACCTTGCGGGAGGCCGCCGAGTGCCTTTCGAAGGAGGAGCATGATCTTCTCGTCGAAAACCTCACGGTTCCGCTGTCGAGGGACGCCTTCCGGTCGCAGGTGTTGTCGGAGCGGATCGGCCCTACGTTCCTCACGAGCGTAGGGCGGCTCCCAGCCTACTCTTCGGACCTGACGGGCATGGTGGCGTGCATGGATCAGAACAGCGGTCAGAATCGGTCCTGGGCCTCCCTGGGGGAGGTCGACTTGGCGATCTCGCAGTGCAACCGGTGCGCCTTGCGGAAGGACTGCGATCCGGAGGGCCCAACCTACCCCGAGGGCTCGTCCGACCGGCAGATCATGATCCTCGGGAGGAACCCCGGGCTCCAGGAGCGGCGATACGGTCAGCCGTTCTTCCCTGAGGCTCCTGCCGGCGGTCGGCTGGATCGGTTCTTGGAGGAGGCCGGCATCGACCGGCGGGAGTGCTGGATCACGAACACCTGCAAGTGCTACTCCCAGGACGACCGCCCGCCGACCTACCCCGAGATCCTGCTCTGCCTGCCGTACCTGAGGGCCGAAATCGACCTCTTGAAGCCCAAGCTGATCATCGCTTTCGGAAACGAGGCGATGATGGCTGTAACTCCGTACAGGAGCAGGGTCACGAAGCACTGCGGGGAGATCCTGGAAAACCCTGAGGGCCTCATAGGGCCCATCGAGGCCTACGTCGCCATCAGCCTGCACCCGTCAGCCGCGTGTCGGTCGCCGCAGAACGACAGAGACGTGGAGTACGCTGCCACGGTGGTCCATGACTTTTTAGCGAAAAGGACGACAAAGTGACAGAACATTCAGAATCTCCCAAAGGTACCAACATCTGGAATAACGGTTCCATGATGCTCAAAGAGGAACCTGCCAACCGTGACGATGTCGTACTTTGGCCCCCTCCAGAGAAGAAGGAGGGGGTGGAGCCCGCCGCGGAGCTTGCTATCGCGGTGGTGGTAGATTCTGCCATGAAAGTGGAAGAGCCTCTACCTGAGGCGGTTCCTGTAGACTCCAGCCCGCCTCCCTACGGAATGTCCCCCCGGGGGAAACCTGATCCTGTGCGCTACCACCTGGCGGACGAGCGCAAGAGTCGTACCTGCAAGTTCCGCTTGGCGAGCCAGTCTGATGAAGGAGATCTCATCACGGTGGAGGGCTACTTCACCGTGAGTGTGTACGATGACGGCACCCCCGGCGAGGTGTTCATCGAGATGGGCAAGTCCGGTCACGAGATGAACGGCTTTGCGAACTGCTGGGCCATCGCGATCTCGATGTTGCTTCAGTACGGGGTACATCCGAAGAAGCTCTACGACAAGTTCAAGCTCCGGGAGTTCTCCCCCAAAGGGATAACCACCCTCACAGGGGTGCCCATCGCCAAGTCGGTTCCGGACCTCGTGATGCGGTGGATGGAGTACAACCTGCCGCCAACCAAGCAGGAGAAGCTCTCGGAGCACGCCGAGGACACGGACTGGATGAAGCTCGTGCAAGAGGTAGATGCGAAACGATGAAAATCATCGCCCAGATAGGCTACCGCAAGATCTCGAACCGCAGCCGGGACGGACAGCTCGTCCAGGTGTGGGTGAACGACATCGAGTGCTCTTGGGCGACCCTCAAGGAGGGCGGCAGATACATCACCCCTAAAACGGAGTCTGCGAAGGGCGTGTTGTGGTACCTCTGGCAGGGTCAAGTCGGAAATGAGGATACCATCCGACTTTCCGTCAAGACCTCCATCGCGAAGGTCGGTACTGACGAGAAGCGCACCTTCGACGTTCTGTACGCGGTGCGGGAGAACGTTGCTGTTCGGGAGATCGTAGTGCCTGGTGTCGGGCACCGCGGGTACCCGTTGCTGAAGGGCCGGCTGGTGGAGATCGCGTCCGTATCGGAGCAGGACAAGCGGGCCGCGGATCTCGAAGAGTTTATGGAGCAGGAGGACTTTTGATTACGATCCTTCTCAAGGACCGTAAGATCTGCGCGCAGCTCGACATGCGCCATCCGGCGTACACGAACCTGTGTCTGATCATCCAGTCCCTGCTGTCCGCCAGGGCCATCGACGACTGCACCTGGTCGATCTCCTACAACGACCTCCAGAGGCTCCGACGCGCTCTGGACTACAGCGGGCTGGTCGAGGGCAGGAACGTCACCGAGGATGCCTTCCAGTTCGTCTCGTGGATTCACTCTCAGAGGGAGAGGAACGACCAGATCAAGAAGGGGGTCAACAACGAGCACATTCGGGCGATTCTCAACCCGCGCTTGAAGGTCACCCCTTACGAAGACCAGTACACCGGGGTGGCATACGCGGTGAACAACCGCAGGGTGGGCATTTTCGACGACATGGGCTGCGGCAAGAGCTTAGAAGCATTGTCGTCTGTTGTATTTCTGGGTTCTGCGATTCGTAAGACGCTTCTCGTCAGCCCTTACACTGTTCAGATCGGCTTCGCCCGGGAGATCGCGGAACATACGAACCTGAAAGGGCTCCCGGTACCAAGCGGCCGGCAGCAGGCGCTGGAGTTCATCAAGTCGAACATGCACACGTCCTGGGACATCATGATGACCCACCCTGAGAACATCATCGGGACGAAGAATTCTAGCGTCGGTGGTGAGATCCTGAACCTCATCATGAGCATGACGTGGGACATGATCATCATCGATGAGTTCCACATGTACAAGAACCTGGACGCCAAGCGGACCCAGTGCATCTTGTCCCTGTTGAACGACACCCGGGACCGTGCGGGAAAGCGGCCCCGGGCCATCGTCATGACTGGAACTCCGATCAGTGAGAGCCCGATGAATGCCTACGTGGTGCTGAAGGTGCTCTCGTACGACTACATTCCGCACATCACACGCTTCGAGGACCACTTCGTCGTGAAGCAGGAGGTCTCGTACGGCGAGAAGGGTAAGCACCTCAAGGTCACCGGCTACAAGAATCTCGACGAGCTGAAGGAGCTTCTGGAGGCGGTCTCCATCAGGCGCTCCAAGGAGGACATGGTCGGCTTCCCGGATCGGGTTTTCATGATTCGCGACGTCGTGCTTGAAGGCCGGCAGCTCAAGCTCTACCAGGCGCTCTGTGGAGAGGTCATTCGGGATCTCCCCCAGGACAGCCAGATCAACATGGAACAGCTGTTCAGCTCCAACCGGATGCTCCGTCTCCGTCAGCTCATGAACCATCCTTCGATTCTGGACGAGAAGGGGGACTCGGCGAAGTACCAGGGCTGTGATGCCCTCTTGGAGGAGATCTTGGCCGACCCCGAGGCCAAGGTCGTGCTCTGGACGGAGTTCCGTCCCGCGGTCGACCTGCTGTACGAACGCTACAATGACCTCTATGGGGCTGTGAAAATATACGGAGGTGTGGATAATGTTGCGCTTTTGCGCATCAAGCAGGAGTTCGAGGAGTCTGAGCGCCCACGGGTAGCCGTCTGCATTCCGGCGAAGGCAGGCACCGGGGTCGACTTCCTGGCGAGGGCCCGTACCGCCATTTATTTGGACAGACCTCACTCTTTCACGCACTTGAAGCAGTCGTTGGACCGGATTCATCGTCGAGTTGCCGCTGAAAAGAAGACTCGGCTGGATTTTATTCGTTCTAAGCCTGCTACGGTCATTTTCTTGGATGTGGTCAACTCGATAGACGTGCTGATCCGAGAGAATTCCATTAGAAAACAGAACCTTGTCGATGCCGTGACCGTGTCAGACGAAAAGTTGATCCGGCTCGGCAGATCGGATATATTGCGGTACCTCGGAAAGGCGGCCTGATGGACTTTCTGGAGCAGATGGTCAAGGCGGAGCTGACGGGAGGATCCGTACCCCCGCCGGAAGACCAACACCTAAAGCCGATTTATTTCAATAGTGAAAACCAGCTGAATCCGGAGCCGTTCTACGGTGAGATCATCGACCTCTCTCGGCAGATCTGGACGTACCGCGGGTACACGGGTTTTGCGAAGCCTTGGCATGACCAGGACCCTTACAAGTTTTTGAGGATCCGCAAGGAGGGCTTTCGGGGCTTCTTCCGCTCGATGGAAGAGGAGGACATCAACTGGAAGAGCTACCTCTTTCTGTTGTTCTTGATGACACCTTACGAGATGTGGGAGCGTCCAACTCTCCTGGTCTTGCAGAACAGTCGATTGAGCTGGTTTCGGAAGCTCCGGGCTGCTGCCGGCTCCAAGGAGGCTTTCGACAAGGTCGCCTCCTTCATGACGGAGTTCGTCAGCCTCCAGGTCCAGAGGGGCAAGGACCTTGGGATGCCTTTGGGCATTTTCGTAGCGCCTGATCTGACTTTTAAAGGACCCAAGAGCAGGAAGGGCGCTCCTCCAAAACACCTCGTGCTCTACCATCATGTACTGGACAGAATTTCAGTCCTGACGAACCTCGGCGTAGATCCCCTAGAGTGGCTCCAGGTGAAGTACGCGCGCTGCGTGGAATTCAAAAAGGACCAGGGCTCCATTGTTCCGATTGCCATGATCTTGAACATCAACTCCCTGGATCCGGACCCGGAGGACATCAAGACCATGCAGCGGGACCCTTGGAGGGGGGTTCGCAAGTTCCTGGGTCTCTCTGCACAGTGCCAGCTCAAGGACAACTGCCTCCCGAAGGGCTGGAGACCTTCCTCGGAGGATGCTGACGACGCTTCCAGGATTTACTGCATCACCGCGGACGGGTACTACTACCGCGAAGATGGCACCCAGCGCCGGGGACGCCGGCACTACGCCCAGAACAAGTACCTGAACATCTGCTGCGTCCCCTCGAACTTCCAGCTCTTCCAGAAGCAGTGGGACGATCCCCGGCTGCTGTCCGCGGAGCCCACCTGGGAGGAGTATTCGAAGTGGGGTCTCTACTTGGGACTCTGGAACGAGAGTGGGACCAACATCTCGAAGTACACCGGTCTGAAAGACGTGAAGTGGAGGAAGCCATGAGCGAAGAGGTCTGGGTCGTTCCCGAAGTGGCTTTGGCCTTTGTTCAAGGGTTGCAGTTCCCCCCGAAGCCCGAGTTCGCAGGGTTCGCGCAGTGCGATAACAGCATCCGCTGCTTCTGGACCACTCTGAAGAAGGCCTGCTTCACACCGCGCTCCTTGGCGGAGACTGACACGACGCACAAGCAGGTCATCCCCTATACGGTGGTCACCTCTGAAGGGCGCTATCTGTCCTACGAGCGGTCCGGTGGGAACGAGGCGCGGCTGGACAAGAAGTTTTCGATAGGCGTCGGTGGGCACATCAACCCAGAGGATGAGCTGACCAATTGGAAGAGGGTCGTGTTCTTCTCGGCTATGCGGGAGATCGATGAGGAGCTGTGCACTCTGGAGAACAACCGACGCTTTCCGGCCAGCTGGGCTGTGTACGACCAGCTGATGATCAAGGGGATCCTCTACGACGACTCTGACGAGGTCGGGCGCGTGCACGTCGGGGTGGTCCTACATGCTGACGTCAAGCCGGAGGTGGCGAAGCTCTTTCAGATGATCTCCGAGGGCAAGAACCTGACGTGGATGACGCCCGAGGAACTGCGGGCCTTGGGGGAGCGCCTGGAGGGGTGGTCGAGGAAATCGTTGAGGGCGCTCGAAGCCGGCGCGGTGGGGTGCTCGACCTCGCTGAGAGATCTTTCTGAAGGATGAGTGACTGGTCTCCATTGAAGGCGCGGATCCAGGGCAGCTGTCCTGTGTGCTCCGGTACGGGTTTCGTCGGTGACGAGCTGTGCACCTGCGCCATTAAGTTCCGAGTGTATAACCGGATGACGAAGGGGGGCTTCCACGAGGCGACTCTGGACCTTGTGAGTTCTCCGGAGTATCGGTGGCCTCTCATCGAGCAGGGTGCTGCTGAGCTGACCTACTTCGTGGGCAACCCCTTCGAGGTCCTGTCTCACGGTCTGGGTCTGTACCTGTTCTCGAAGGAGAACGGCCGCGGGAAGACGACGTTGGCGCACTACCTCGTGTACATGCTCTTGTGGGAGTTGTCGAAGACCGAGAACTATAGCCCGGATCGGACCTACTCTTTCGAGAACATGCACGAGATGTGTGAGAAGGAGCGCCGGGGCTGGGATGACGAGACCTGGAAGTCGACGATCTTGGTGATCGACGACATCGGGACCGAGTCGCGGAGTGTGCAGTGGAAGAAGGACATCGCGCTCACGATGATGCACCGGATACTGCACTTCCGGCAGGACTACAGGCTCCCAACGATCTTCACCTCGAACTACGCGCCGAGCAGCGTCTCATCCTTCTACGAGGGGGTGCTTGATTCCGTGCTGGAGATCCGACCTGACGGCGTGATCGGGGGTCGCTCCCTGCGCCAGGTCGAGGTCGGCGGTGGTGAAGACTATCGGTTACAGCAAGGCGATCAAGGCGGGTGGCCGGTTTGAAGATCGATGTCAAAATCGAGGCCGAGTTCCTCGCCGCCGCGGTCCAGAAGCCGGGCATGATCGATCCTGACGTTCTGGCGGTAGTGGAGCCCGAGCACTTCCAGATCCCATCCTACAAGTGGCTGGTGAAGCTCCTGAAGGACCGGAAGTGGAAGCCTCCTGTGTGGGACTTTCTCGATCAGGAGCTGCTCTCGGTCAAGGACCCTGAGGAGCTGAACAAGTACCGTGCCCAGCTGTGGTATCTGTACACACTCCCACTCACGTTCCTGGAGGACGCTACTGAAAAGTTCCGGGCGTACGTTTCGTTCTGCATCATCAATTCGACGGCGCACGCGGCCTTCGAGGGGTTCTCGCAGACCCCTCGTGTGGACTACCTTTTGGAGGCCCTCGGGAAGGGGGTCCTGGAGGCCCGGAACGTTGTTCAAGGGCGAAAGCTGCGGGTCGTCGACTACGCCGACAACTACTCCGAGCGCATGTCCCGTCGGAGGGTGGCGCGCGACAACCCCAACCTGAACCCGCGGTTGATGACGGGGATCCGTGGGCTCGATGTGCAGTTTGTCATCAAGGCCCCCATGGTGTGCGACTTCATTGCCCCCTTCAAGCGGTACAAATCGATCTTCCTGAACGCCATGGGCTACGCGCTCCTGCTCCAGGGCTTCAACGTGCTCCACGTCACCTATGAGAACTCCGAGGAGATGACGATGGGCAGGTACGACGCGATGTTCAGTGAGCTGAACTACCAGCGCATCTCGAACCTGCTGCTCACTCAGGAGGAGAAGGACAACCTTGATCGGACCTTCGCGTGGATGAAGACCTGGGGTAACCGGCTGAAGATCGTGAAGGCGACCGCGGAGGAGACCACCGTGGCAGAGGTTGAGGTAGAGGTCGAGCGCTTCCGAGATCAAGAGGGGTGGTCTCCGGATGTCGAGATCTGGGACTACTTGAACATCATCGCTCCCAGCGTCCGGTTCAAAGGCGAGGAGCGGCGCGAGCAGAAGCAGATCGTTTGGGACCTGAAGAGGCACGCAGAGAAGTTCAACATTGCGATCTTCGAAGCGAGCCAGGCGAACATGGCCGGCGTGAAGGCTGACCGCCTCTCCCTGGAGCACCGCGGCCTGAGCATCGACATCTCCAGGGCACTGGACCTTTGTATAGCTATCGATCAGACGGACGACGAGCGTGATGAGGGGATCATCATCTTGAGCCCGCAGTTCGCGCGAGACGGATCGATCACGATCCCCGAGATCGTTCTCGATGCCGATCTGGCGCGGATGTCCATCTCCCGGGAACTGCACCGGTTGTGGGAACACGCTGCCAAGATCAATCCTTTCGTCGTTGACAAACCAGAGGTGCCTATAGTATAGAACAAGGCTCTGATACGTGCCTTTTACGTGACTTTGTAGGTGAGAATGGATCCGAGAGACTACATCCTTTCCCGACTGCCTGGTATGGCGTTCAATTCCTCGGGGCAGATCCATACTAGGTGCCCGTTCCACAACGACAATTCCCCGTCTTTCTCGATCCGAGAGGACGGCGTTTTCGTGTGCGGGTCCCCGAAGTGCGGTATCCGCGGCTCGTTCGCCTACTTCTACAAGCTGATGGAGCACATCGAGTCGTGGGCGCAGGTCTACAAGGACCTCCGCCTCACGAACGTGACTCCTGACCTCGAAGAGTTGTTCGCCGAGAAGAAGGGCGAGACGAAGAAATACTGGATTTCCGACTTCCCGCAGCCACCGATGATCGAGCCGATCAGGTCCATCAAGTACCTCGCTGACCGCGGTTTAGGACCTGATATTGTGTCCAGGTATGGTCTTTGGTATGGGGTCGGTGGGGCAAGCGCCGGTATCGCCATCTCGGACTCCATCGTCGCACCTGTCTACGATCTCAACGGGGCCTATGTCACCTTCCAGGTTCGGTACCTCGCGCCCTCGGCTCCGCAGCGGTGGAAGATGCCGAGCGGTTCTGCGGCTCAGACTATTCTCTACGGCGGGTGGCTGGTAGGTTCGGTGGTCAGCAAGCACCTCTGGATCGTGGAGGGCGCGAGTGACGTTTGGAAGCTGGCGAGCTTCGGAGCCCAGGCCGTGGGACTCTTCACGAGCAAGGCCTCTGCATCCCAGCTCAACCGAATCCGAGATCTCTGTGTCTGCCACTCCTTGCAGCCTGTTGTGTGCCTGGACGGGGACGCGCGGTTCGTGAAGGGGGGCAAGGAGATCGATCTCGGTCTGAAGATAGCGAACGAGCTGGCGGCTTTCGGGCTCGATGCGCTGTTGGTCCATCTGGACAAGGTGGAGGATCCCGGGTCTTTGACATACGACCGGCTCCGAGAGCTGAATGGGGCGCTGTCTTGAAGAGTGCTCTGCAAAAACAGATTTTGACTATCACGGAGGCTCTGAAGCGCGACGATTCTGAGCAGGCGCAGGTTTTCTGCAAGATGGCTCCTTTCGTTTTCAAGTCGGTGGTCCGGATCGCTCAGATGACCAATACTTCCGAGGAAGACATCCTCGGAGAAGTCCTCTGCGTGTTCTCTGCTGCTTGTGATCTCTACAAGGCCCCTGTCTACAAGTACCGTGAGTCCTTGTACCAGTGTCGTGGGGAGGAGGGGGGACTACTTCTTCTGGAGACCCCGAAAGGGAACAAGATTCGAAGGTCTCTGAGAGTGGAGAAGTCGAAGGTCACCGAAGTACGCCGAGCAGAGTTCTTCAACTTCCTTTACAAAAAGATCCAGCAGCAGTGTGTTGATATTTTGCGGGGATCTTTCATGTGTAAGAGGGCTGTTTCTACCGAGGTGATCTCTTTGGAGGGTTGCGATGACGGCATGCTCGGTGCGCGGGTTGATTTTTCCAGCGATCCAGAGAGCCTCTTCTCGGCGGCGCAGATGTACTATGAAATCGTTCCGCAGCTTTCTGATCAGGCACGAAAAGTCTTTGATCTCTTTATAGAGGGTGCGTTTAAGTCGAACAAGGGTTTGTCGAACAGTCTGCGGATGAGCATGCGCAGCGTCTCGGCGGCGAAGCAGGAAATACTTCGTGCCTACTACCGCACGGAGCGCTCTTTCGTTCAGGATTCGGAGTTGCAACCCATCTACCTAACGGCGGGTGACTTTTGATAACGATTCAGGACAACGGCTTCATCGTCGACTACCACTTGATGACCGACTTCTGTCGAGCCCTGGAGAAGTGCAACCCCAAGAACGACTACGTCTACCTGTCCTACGATGGCGCGGTTTTCAGCATGTTCTCGCAGACCGTTACTGCTTCCGTCATCGTGTCTCTCAACGCGACAGGAGGCAAGACCTTTGGTTTCGGTGTCGAGTCGGGGAAGTTTTTGTCCTTGTGGAAGAAGCTGTATGTGGGCAGCACCATTAAGTTCAAACCTTCCCGGGAGCAGCTCATCATCTCGGAGGACAACATCTCGGTGAAGTTCCCGACGGTACAGCACATCAAGCACTACAAGTTTCCCGAGATGATCACGGTATTTGGTCCACATGTCGAGGAGCTGACGAAGGCCTTGTCGATTTGTGAGGTCTCCGTTGGCGCGAACAAGCAGGCTCCGGGGATCCTGATCGACAACACCGCTCCGGGGATGTGCCGGGTGGTTAAGATCGGGAATTACTCCTACCGGATGTGCTCTTGCAGCAAGCAATCGTTCGGGGATGTCCGTATCGTCGTTTCGGACGAGTTCTGTTCCGCGGTTTCCGCGCTTTCGAAATGGTCTAAGTCTTCGTCCTTGTTCGGGTCCATCACGGCGCTTATGGTGTCTCCGGCCAAGGTCGGAGCTGTGCTGAGCAGCGGCGTCCAGTTCTACATGCCCACCTTGCACGACGCGATCCCGTCGTCCTATGTGTACGACTTCCGGTTGCTGCCGAACAGCCTGGAGCAGGTCGCTCGTGAGGGGCGTGTCTACACGTTCAGCCAGAAGCGGCTCTCCGAGGTGCTCGATCTGGTGGCTGCGGTGATCGGGACCGAGGAGTCAATGCTCCTGATGGAGATCGATGGTCTGGCAGCGGCGTCCGGCAATCCAGTGTTCAAGATCAGCGCGAAGACCCACGACGGCTGCGAGGTCTCGGAGTTGGTAGAGGCCCTTTCGAAGGGCCCGACGGATCTGGAACCCTTTAGGGTAAACAAGAGTCAGGCGCTCTTGGCACTCAAGAGCTACGAAGGAAATCTGGTTCTTATCGACCGGCTCAACAACCCCCTGCTCGTCCTGCAAGACGAGTCCGGGAGGGACGTGACGTTCCTCCTCAAAGCTCCGGCGTGAAAGGTGGTCCCATGGCGAAGGCTAAGGCTAAGGCGAAAGAGAAAGTGAAGACGAAGAAGGAGCAACCGACGGAACCCGTGGTCCTTGGGCAGAAAGTTGTTCTGGACTCGGAGATCCTCGGGGAGATCAATCGCCACTACTCCGCGCGCCTCGGTGACGAAGTTCTCGGCCGTGAGTGCTTCTCCGATCCCAAGCTGGACAGCCACATTTGCAGCGTCCGGTCGAAGGTTCCCGGAGGGGATACCTGCAAGTCCTGCGGTGGCATCGAGGGGCGGCCTTGCACTGTCACCTGCCATGTGCATCATTTCTGCCTGGCGACCTACGCTACCCGGCTGGGCATCGGGGTGACGAAGAAGACCCTGCTCGTGAAGTGGATCAAGCACAACATCAGTGAGCTGACCTACGCGGAGCTGTACGATCTCGTGGTGTCCCGCAAGGCTCTTTTGGAGGAGGCGAAACCCGAAGAGGTCCTTGAGCAGCCGATCAAGGACCGTGCTCAGACGGATCTGAACCTTCCGGATCCTCCACCGGCCGAGAAGAGGCCTGTGCGCCCCGAAGCACTCATCGACAAGGATGCTCTGGAGGTGGAGGGCTTGATAACGATGAAGACCGCGGCAGAGATCTTCGGTTGCTCGTACATGAATATGATGGGGCATGTGCGCCGCGGGAACCTCAACACGGTACAGAAGTCGGGAGCCACTTTCTTGAAGAAAGAGGAAGTCCTTCAGCTGAAAGAGCGTGTAGGGAAAACCCAGTGATGAAACCTCTCAGAGTCTCTGAATTCGGGGACACGAGCGCCCTGGTTGAGGTCTACCAAAAGACGGTGGAGCCCTCCCAGAAGACGTTCTTCGATGTGGTGTGCGCATCGGAGTGCGTTGAGGGGACGACTCGCTACCTTTCACCCCTGGTGAGGATCCCCAGCATCCCACATTTGGTCGTTGCGGTCATGGAAGCCATGACCTACATTTCGGATCGGCATAAGGAGATCCGGGACGCAGACTGCGGACCTCCTGTGCTCCTGGAACAGCCGCAGCGTGTCATTCGGTTCCTCGAAGAGGGACCCTCGGAGGCGTTCCAGCTGAAGTACAGTGGGATCAAGGAGTTCAAGAGTGGCTCCGTCATTGGGGAGCTTCTGGTCTCCGAGGAAAACGGGACTCAGGTATTCTACGTTTGCTGCTGGAGGGAGTTCACGAACAACGGTGCTCGGGTGCGGGATTTCTTCATCCAGCAGCGGGATCTCCGAAGCCTCGTCACTGTCCTGATGCGCGCGTGGATCTACTTCCAGGAACACTGGGGAAGCCACTCTCCAGTGGAAAGCCGCAGGTGGTAGATGTTTTTCTCTAACATCGAGGTCCCGAAGACCTATCACCTGATCGACAGCCCCAAGAAGTTCTCGTGGCTGGCTTCGGTGTTGCTCGACTCGAAGGAGTTCTCCTTCGACATCGAGACCAACTACCCCACCTCCAAGTCGATGAAGGACAAGATCCCGAGGAACTACCCTCACAAGGTGTGTGGCATCTCCTTCTCTTGGGGGCGGACGGAGATCGTTCGCCCTTGGACTCCCGGGAACGCGGCCTACATCCCGTTGAGCCGTTCTGACGATTCGCCTTTTTGGGGATCCCGTCAGGTCCATATCGAGGGTCTCCTCAAGGAGATCCTTGAGAGCCCCATTCCGAAGGTGGCTCAGAACGGCAAGTTCGATGTTCGGCAGCTCGCGAACCTCATGCAGATCTACACAAGGGACTTGAAGTTCGATACGATGCTCGCACACACGCTTCTGGACGAAGACTGCGTGACCTCTTCGCACGCCTTGAAGTCCAACTTCAATGTCGAGGGGAAGGTGACCAAGCTGGGCATCTCGGATGCGTACTTGGACACCGCGGCGAGCCAGTTCAAGGGTGATCTCGATCAGGCTTTGAGGTTCTACGATCCCCAGATGCTGCGCTACTCCAAGGTCCCGCTGAACGTCCTCTACCCCTACGGTTGCGCCGACGCCGATCTGACCCTGTCGTTGAAGTACGTGTTCATGCCGCTTCTGGAGGCTGAGGAACTCATTGCGTTGAACGACAACCTGATCATTCCGTTGCAGCACACCTTGATGCTCATGGAGCTGCACGGGGTTCCTTTGGACCTGCATCGGGCTCAGCAGGTGAAGGCTGAGCAGGAGCAGATCATCGAGGTCAACACTCAGCGCATCCAGGCGATCTGCAACGCGAAGTTCAACGTCAGCTCCACGGATCAACTCGGGAAGCAGCTTTTCGAGGTCATGGGGATACCCGGAAAGCACACTGCTGACGGCTCCTGGAGCACGGACATGGACTTTATCAGGGGTTTGGACCACCCCATTCGTGAGCCCCTCCTGGAGTTCCGTCGCGCGCAGCAGATCCACAACCTCTATGCCGAGCCGGCGCTGAACAAGGTTGTCGAGATCACGAACCAGGGCTACATTGGCTGGGTCCACCCGGAATACTGGATGGACTCGAAGACCGGACGCCTGAAGCTGAGGGACCCCAACTTGACGACGTTGCCGCGCCCCGAGAACGGCGGCCTCGTCGTGAAGTCGATGTGGTGCACGGACGACGCGCACCGGATGGTCTTCAAGGACTTCTCTCAGATCGAGCTGAAGGTCATCGCGCACATCTCGGGAGAGCCGGTCTGGGTGGACGGCTTCAACAACGGCTACGATATGCACGCCGCGATGGCGAAGAAGATCTGGAACCTTCCTTGTGAGGTTCATCAGGTGAAGGACCTGTACTCCAAGGAGCGCTCTCATGCCAAGACCATCAACTTCGGCATCGCGTACGGGCAGAGTGAGAAAGCTCTTGCTGAGAGCCTCGGGATCTCACAGGAGGAGGCTCACAAGCTGATCTGGGAGGACTACTTCGGAGCGGCTCCGGTGCTGAAGCAGTGGATCGACGATACCCATGAGTTCGTCAAAAACTACGGTTACGTTCGGAACATCTTCGGTCGCAGGCGGCACCTCCCTGAGGCTAGTACAGTGGTCCCCAAGGGTGTTCCCGGGCCCACCTGGGAGAAGCGCCCCACTTGCTACAAGAAGGACGGTCCGTATCCGAAGTGGTTGGGCATCCCTCTGGAAGAACTCTACCCGATGCCCATAGACGTGTTGCAGGACCACCTCAAGTCGAAGAAGGGGAACACGTTTAGCTCTTGTAGAAGCTGTCACTACGTTCGGTCCTGTGTCATCAACCACGAGGTACTCCGGGCTCAGAGCATCGTCAACAGGGCGCTCCGTCAGTCCGTGAACAGCCCCATCCAGGGCTCCGCGGTCGACATGGCGTCTCTGTCTTTGGTTTGGATCAGTAGGGAGATCATCAAGCACGGCTTGAAGGCTGCTCCGATCCTCCACATCCACGACGAACTGGTGGTCCACTCGCACGTCGAGTGCGTTGAGCAGGTGAGCCGCCTCATGGACGACTGCATGACGACCCGGCTGCGAGAGGTCACGCAGTTCAGGGTGCCATTGACGGTCGACACGGAGGTTTGCCAAAGGTGGAGCGACCGTTATCGACACAAAGAAGAGGCGTGAGGACGCCCGAGGGAGGATCGAGATGCAGAAGCAAAGATTGACGGCGCGGGAGGTGGACAAGTTCTTCTCCAAGGAGCGCCCGGTGTTCGTTCGGAACGTTTTCAAGGGCCAGATCAGCATGATGCTGGAGCGGGAAGGAAGGCCCTTGAGCTTTTTGATACCTCGGGGGGACAACTGGTTGCGGCTGGATTTCCCCTTCGAGGTCCTCAAGAACTCGGTCGACCTCAAGAGGTTCCTCCTCAAGCCGAACCCCCCGATGCAGCTGTGGCTCGGAAAGAAGGCTCCGAAGGGGTACAAGCTCCAGCAAGCAACCCACTCTTTCGATGTGGTACCAATCCCCGAGCTTGAAGAGATCACGATGCCCCCGGTGGACCCCAACGTCGTCCACCCTTCACCGGGTAGGGACGCCTTCGGGATCATGACTTTCAACAAGGTCGTGGAGGCCTTCGCGGAGGAGCACGAGGCGCTCCTCACGCAGATCGACTTCCACCACAGGAGCCTGGAGGTCGCCGAGGCTCGTTTCAACGAGGTGGACCCCGTCTATGGCGTTCTCGTGTGGTTGAAGGAGAACGTGTTCGACGAAGAGCCGAAGAAGCAGCTCATCCGGAACGCTCTGTTCGGGAAGGACGAGCCTGGCGTGGGCGAGAAGGCGGACTACACACTGCCGAGGACCTACAGCGCTCTCAAGGAGTGGGTGAAGGTGATCTCGTCGAACGGCAAGTACGCCAACCTCCAGGAGAGGTTCAAGGCATACAAGGCGGGCGCTCGGAACGGATACAACCCCAAGGAGGAGTCGGTCGAGTCCCTCGGTCTCCATGCCAAGGAGGCTGAGGCCGCCCCGAAGGCGGCGCACACGCTTCGGTCCGTACCTGAGATGAAGGCTCAGGCTCTTCAGGATCAAGAAGGGGCTCATTTGAAGCGCGCTTTCGACCTGATGAACGGGGAATCCGATCCGGCTGTCGAGCAGGCAGAAGACGACATCCAGAAGTCCCGTGACATCTCGAAGAAGCTCGTTTGCGACGTTTGCGGATTCGTGGCGAAGAGTTCGAAGGGCCTCGGGCCCCACAAGGCCAAGGCGCACGGCAAGAAGGCTTCTCGGTCGAAGAGGAAGGGAAGGTAGCCATGGCGAAGGCACAATGGGTTCGTTGGAAGGACGGCGGGGGCCCTCGGGTCATCGGATCCGTCGGGTTCAACCCCGCGCAGCCCTGGGGGCCCTGGACGAAGGTCCTCGGCGTGGTCGCGCGTTGCGAGGGCAACCACGACACCGTCGTCATGTACGACGGCACGGGGGTGACCTGGGGGTTCCTACAGTGGACTTTCACCAGCGGCCGGCTCCAGAAGCTCCTGGAGAGCTTCAAGTCGATCCCGCTGGAGAACGGACACCACACCTTGTTCGATCAGGTGTGCTTGGAGGCTATCGGGGGTCCTCAGGTCTTCTCCCGGTTCGGCTTCCAGATCAGAGATGGGAAGTTCTGGGTTGGTGGAGTGGCCCTTGACCCCAGCAATTCTGCCAGCAAGAAGTGGATCGTCGACATCTGCATGGGTGTCGAGTTGGCTAACCCGAACAAGACGGCGCTCGCGCTCGCGCAGCTGTTCGCGGACATGGGTGCGAAGCCCGGTGTCCCCGAGGCCCAGCTCGCGTACGCCAAGGCCGAGTTCGCCCGGCAGCTCGACTACCCGAGGCCTCCGCTGGGAGGGAGGACCATCAGGGACCTGCTCAAGGCGGACAACCCGGCGTCGTGGGACTCCGCTCTGGTCGCGTTGTTCTTCAACCTGTGGCAGAACAACCCGGGGGCGGCCTACAAGCTGTTCTTGAAGGCCACGTCCAGCTCCAGTGATCTCGTCGAGGACTACTTCCGGAAAGCCTGGAAGATGACGAACCTCTCGACGTTCGGGCAGTGGGGCTGGAAGAACGACCCGAAGAGCCCGAGGTGTTTGCGCATCGCCAAGGCGATCAAGGAGTTCTACGGCATCGCTTTGCCGTTCTATAAACCTTGATGCAGTACGCGGTAAAATACCGACCTGCGACGTTCGCACAGGTCGTCGGCCAGCCGGTGACGTGCCGGATCTTGAGGAACTCGATTCTGATGGACCGGGTACCGGCGGCGATCCTCTTCGCCGGTACTCGGGGCACCGGGAAGACCACCCTGGCACGGTTGTACGCTCGCGCGCTGAACTGCGAGAACTTCAAGACCGTGGGCGACCTGTGCGGAACGTGTCCTTCCTGTCGAGAGGCGGCTGACTCCCACCTCTCGATCCTTGAGCGTGACGCGGCCTCTTACAACGGGGTCGACGACGTGCGAGACCTGGAAGGGATCCTGCACCAGACGGTGATCCACAAGTACCGCGTCCTGATCCTCGACGAGTGCCACATGCTCTCGAAGCAGGCCCAGGCCGCGCTGCTCAAGCAGGTCGAGGACCCTCCGCCGCGGACCGTGTTCCTGCTGGCGTCCACGGATCCTCAGAAGGTCGAGGATACCCTGCGGTCGAGGTGTCTCTCAGCCCCTCTGAGGGTGCTCAACTCGAAGGAAGTCGCGGACAACGCGAGGATGATCCTCACCGCTGAGGGCCGGCAGTACACCGAGGACTTCGTGGACCGCTTAGGGCTTCTTGGCGGAGGCTCTCTCCGGGACGCCCAGCAGATCCTCGAAAGCATGGTCTTGGCCGCGGGAGACGGCGTAGTTGACATCAACCTCCTCCGGGATTCCGTTGGTGTCATCTCTCGGGAGGAGTACGGACAGCTCGCGGAGATGCTCGACAGGAAGGATTTGAGACTTTTTTTAGAAAAAATTCGATGCTGGTACTACGAGGGTTTGGACCTTCAGAACCTCTTTATGGAAGGAATTCCTGTCTTGTTACGCGACTTTTCAATGTTTCTTGCAGGTATTCCTTCAGAAAATGTCGAGTGCTTAAGTGGCCTGGGATTCGAATCCTTTTCTCGTAACTTAAGATTAGGGCTCCCTGACGTTGAACGCCTGGTTCGGGAGTGGGAGGTGACCGTCGAGTTCATGAGGATGACTTCGAACCCGATGGTCATCTGGAGCATGTTCGCAGTGAAGGCGTGTGAGTGTGGGCGGTGAGGAGTACAAGCCCCCTTGGTTCGTGAACATTCAGTGCCCGGAGTGCCGGAGGTGGATGCGGAGAAGGGGTACGTTCGAGACCGAAAAGTACGTCGACTTGACGGTCTACTGTGGGAACTGTGGGATCGAGGACAGTGTCCGGCTGACTCCGGAAGAGTACAGGAGATTGGTTCATGACGACACAATCGGAAGCCTTCCAGAGCATAGCGGAGTTCGTGGGCCCGAAGGGCGACCGCTGGGTGCTCGACGAGTCTCTGAAAAAGATGGCGGAGGAGCTGGTCGAGCGGTATTCGGAGGATCTCGGACACGTCAAATTGGGGCACGTCGTATTCGTTCGCGCGATAGGGGTTAGCAGTACGACGTGGCTCGGCAAGATCAAGTACCTCGGGAACGCTCCGGACCCGCTCATCGCGCGCTACGTCCTCGCGACCCTCGGGTCCATGGGTATGCTCGATCTCACGCAGCTGCGTGGTCTCGAAGCCGACCTGATGGACATCAGGTACGTCGTCATGATCAACGACACCGCCATGCGCGCCAAGTCCGGTGCGAGCGCGAACGCGGAGATGCTCCGGGCGACCTTGGAGAGGATCACGCTGTACCATGAGCTGACTCACATCAAGCCGGCTATGGACGGGCTCGTTCCTCACGACACCCAGGACTTCAAGAGGGTGCTGTACCGGTTCGGCGTGTACTGGTCCTCGGGGATCATCAACCAGACCGATCCCGTCGATTTGGCGGCTGCCGAAGACGCGGCCTCCAGATTCGCGGAGCAGCTGAACAAGGGTGGCGCGACCTTCGAGGTAGCCGTGCACCACGGGATTCCGTCGGGTGTGCCCTCTGGGGTTCCCGAAGGCCCCAAGGAGTAGAACTTGTCGGGAAGGTACTCCATAGCCATCAAGGGCAGCCAGGTGAACGTCGCGCTGGACGAGAGTCTTCTCCAGCAGGACGTCGAGGACATGCTGACCTTCAACCCGGAGGACGTGGAGCACCTTTTGAGGACCCATTCCGGCAACCAGTCGTACTGGGAGGCACTGTCGATCCGCCTGTCTTCCAGGCACGAGAACTTCGTGGACGTCTGGGCGAAGAAGTGGTGGGCGCACAGCAACACCTATGCTCGGGCGGTTCTGGCTGCGTACGGGGACACCAAGCCTACAGGTCCCGCGGTTCAGGACATGGCGGTGCAGATCTACGCCGCGGACACGTCCGAGGTCGAGCGCAAGAAATACGCGGCGCAGGCTCACGACCTCGCGGCCAAGAAGCTCTCCGTGGGCACCTTCGACGAATACTACAAGGACATGTACAAGTACCAGATGCTGACACCTCCATGGTACTTCGAGACCGTCAGCGAGACGGCGTCGAAGCTCAAGGAGGATGCGGATCTGGTGAAGAGCATCGCGTCCAAGCTGCATGACAAGTCCTTCCACTTGGGGGCCTACGCCAGGGCCTTCATGGCGAAGTACGGGAACGTGGGACCTATGAATGTGAACGAGGCCGCCATCATGGAGGCGGCTGGTGGATACAGGAAAAGCTAACTGCCGCCAGTGAGGCGGTGAGGAGGAAGCCTATGGGCGAGTTTTCGATGCCGTATCAGAGAGAGCGTGACAACGAGGACCGAAAGGGGCCGCTCGTGAAGGAGCTGTGGCGTCCGCTTCCGAACAAGGAGGGGATGATGCACTTCAACAACGTGCTCCTCCCGCTGTTCACCCCGCACGCCTGGAAGATGTTCAATCCGACGGAAGAGATGCGCCGGAAGTACCACATGTGCGCCCCCACCCCAGGGTCCACTCTGGTGGGTCTCGATCCGTCGAACCCGATCTTCACGTTCTACTTCAAGCTCCCGATCCACCAGGTCGACAAGTTCAACCGGCCGGACGGCAGCACGGGTTTCGCTTCGGTACTCTGCCCCCTCGGCACCAACAAGTACCTTCAGGAGTCCTTGGGACGCGGTCCGTTGTTCGAGCAGCCCGTGCGTTGCGCCCACTGCGAGGAGTCGCAGCGTCAGTGGGATCTCTTCAACGCCCGGTGGGAGGCTCTCGGGATCGACAAGAAGGCTCTCTCGTCGGACGGCTACCGGGACATGTGCACGCGGGATCCTGTCTTGGCGGTGACGAAGAGGGCTGCGAAAGACATCGGAGCTTGGGACAAGTATTTCTTGGCGATTTTCGACCACGACAAGTTCGTGGGGGCGCGTCCCTTGGGTGAGGGCGACGATCCGGCCACGCTGCACCAGGCGTGGTTCGCTCCGAAGTCGGTGCACTCGAAGCTGCTCCGGCTGTTCGATGGCGGGGCTCAGTCTGGTGGGGCTCCGCAAGGACTTCGGTTCTTCGAGAACACTCAGGGCGGATTCCCGATCATCTCCATCGTGAAGGACACGAGCAAGTGCAAGAAGAACAACCTGCGGGACACGGAGTACGATGCCGTGTTCAACAATCGGTTCTTCCAGTACCCGCCCGAGTGGCTCGCGTACATCCAGAACTACGCCGCGTTGGTCGATCCGACGGAGACCCTGGTTCACCTTGTCACCTACGAGGAAGGGCTCCACTACGTCAGCCAGACGAAGTCCTCGGGGAACGACTACCAGCAGGCGCAGCAGCAGATGACCGGCGGGGCAGCCCCTGGTGGGATGCCTCCGGGGATGGTCGGGGCCCCACAGGGACAGCCCCCGTATGGCGCTCCTCCGGGCAGCCCTCCGGCAGCCGGTTGGGCGGGCGCGACGGGGTACCCTCCGGTCGGGAACGCCGGCCAGATGCCCATGATGCCTCCTCCGGGAATGCCCGCTGGTCTGCCCCCCGGTGCGAACCCTCTGGGGGCTCCTCCGGGACAGCCTCCGATGGGACAGCCTCAGTACGGCCAGGCCCAGCCCCCGGCGCAGCAGATGCCCTACCAGGCCCCTCCGGGCCAGGCTCCTGGGCCGGCTCCGTACCCGGGCATGGCTCCGGTTCAGCAGGCTCCGGCTCCGCAGTATCCGGCGCAGCAGCAGTACAACCCAGCTCCTGGGCAGATGCCCCAGGGAATGCCTCCAGGAGCGCCCCCAGCGGCTCAGCAGCCTCCGCAGCAGTACGGGCAGCCCCAAGGTCAGATGCCCCCGGGGACGCCCCCCATGGTCGGTGGAGCCCCTCCGCAGGGGATGCCTCCGATGGCTCCGCCGCCCCAGCAGTCGTACGGTGGGGCTCCGGTGCCGAATCAGCCGCCGGCCGTTCCCCCTCCGGGCACGGTTCCGCCGATTGGGGTGGTGCCCGGCTTCGCTCCGCCGCCGCCCGACAGGGCTCCGACGCCACCCGCTGAGGGTGCTGGTGGTCCGCCGATGCGGCAATGGTAGGAAGGGGGCCTCTCGTGGTGAAGGACAAAGAGAAGAAGGCCGCGGAATCTGTGGTCGAGCCGGCAGTGGACATTCTCCGCAAGATCCAGGCGGAGAAGGAAAGCCAGGTGTACGGGATCCAGATGCTGGAGGGCACGAAGATCGAAAACGTGCCACGGTCTTCTTCCGGCATCTTGAGCGTCGACATCGCTCTGGGGGGTGGGTATCCCTTGGGTCGTGTCGTTGAGATCTACGGATCTGAGGCCTCCGGGAAAACGACCCTCACCCTTCATGCCATCGCAGAGGTGAATCGCAAGGGTGGGACCGCGGCGATCATCGATCTGGAGAACGCCTTGGTCCCTGCGTACGGGAAGGTGCTGGGTGTCGACTGGTCGAAGACCTTGATCTCGCAACCCGATAACGCAGAGGTCGCGCTGAACCTGGTCGAGCACCTTTGCGGCCACATGAAGTCGGGCGACATGATCGTCGTGGATTCGGTGGCTGCGCTCACCCCCGAGGCTGAGATGAGCGGGGAGATGGGGGACTCGCACATGGGTCTCCAGGCGCGGCTCATGAGCCAGGCGCTGCGGAAGCTGACGCACATCGTTTCCACCTCTGGAATCATCCTGATCTTCATCAACCAGATTCGTTGTCTCCCCTTGGATTCGTTGATATTGCGCAATGGCGCTCTTTCCCGTTTGAAGGATCTTCGGATGGGTGACGTAGTACCCTACTGTTGTGAGTCCAGCACTACCGTTCAAGGTCTTCACATCGCCGGAGTTGTTCCCGGCAAGAAGTTACAGCCAAAGAATTGCCCACCTTTTAGTCTCAGTAACTTGCATTGGCAGCCTGTCGTGGATTGTAGGGGGCAGGTTATTAACAAGCAAGGTTCCGACATTGCAGTGGGTGATTGGCTTATTCAGCCCCTCTTGAAGAAGAGCCAGCAACTTTCTGATGCTGCCGGCTATATCGACCTTTCCGATGTGATTCAGTCGGTGGGAGAGGCGTTGCCGTCTAACGCTGCCAAAGTGCAGCTTCCAAGAATTCTTGATGAAGACCTGGCATTCTTCCTTGGGTGTTGTTACTCAGACGGAAACTTATATCAGGATGTCGATAACAGCGACTATCGTATGCAATTTACAGAGAACAGTGTTGATCGTCACACTCTGATAAAAGACTCCTGTGAGAAAGTATTTCCAGGGCTGTCTTTTGTCTCTGAGAACAAGGTGGCTCTTTACGGGAAGGCTATTTTTCTATTTCTTAAAGGTCTTGGTTGCAAAGAGCACGGGTCTGAGAAAATCATTCCAGAAAGGATACTACAATCTCGGCGCAGCGTCGTTAGGGAGTTCTTGCGTGGTTCTTTGTTTGATTCTCATGGGTTCGATAGCCATGGTTTTATTTTTACGCATGAGAATCTTGAAGCGGCTTATGAGTTTTCTAAGGTTCTGTATTACTTTGGAGTTTCTGCGGATGTTCGTGATGGGTATCTCTACATCACCGGAGCCGATGCTTTGACTTTTTCTGAAATTATAGGGTTTTCTGAACAATATAAACTAAAGAAGTCTAAGTTGTTTATTGAGACCCCCAATGCTCGCGGTAAGTATGATGTCGTGCCTTTTGAACTTTCAGAGGCCATCTTCAAGTTGATAAAGACCCTGGGGGTAAAGGGTATCTCTGGTATCCCCTATTACAATTCTTTCAAGATGTGCTTATTCAAGAGGCTTAACACTTCCAGGTTAGGGTTGATCTCGTTTTTGCGGGAGATTCAAGAGAGTCCGACGCCGTACTCTGAAATCCAGAACTTTTTGGATTTACTTAGTGATAACAGATTCTACCAGATTGAGAGCTTGGAGGATACTGAGTTCGATGCTCTGGATGTAGAGACTGGTTCAGGTCTTTTTATATCGGATAGATTCTTGACGCATAATAGCAAGATTGGTGTAGTGTTCGGCAACCCAGAGGTAACTACCGGAGGGAACGCGCTCAAGTTCTACGCCTCTCAGCGCATCGAAGTGCGTGGCGGCACCAAGCTCAAAGGCGTCGGGGAGGGCTCTCCTCCGGTGGGCCAGATCACACACATCAAGGTGGTGAAGAACAAGGTCTCTATGCCGTTCAGGAACACCGATGTGGATTTGTACTACGGCTGGGGTTTCCTCCCGGCAGCGGACATCTTCGTGACCGGGAAGCGCTACGGTGTCATCGAGGCATCCGGATCCTGGTACTCGTTCAACGGTGAGCGCCTGGGGAACGGAGAGGTCGCTGCGAAGACATTCCTCGGTCAGAACAAGGAGATGCAGGAAGCCATCAAGAAAGCGGTCCTGGAGAAGGAAAATGCACCCGCAACCGCAGGTTGAGAATAGGTACCGCGAGGTCGTGCGGGCGGCCCTGGAATGCCTCGGAGACGAGCTTCTGCTGGAGGACGCGGACGTGTTGTGTGAGTACCTCGTGCTGCGCTTCTTGAAGACGTCCCCGAGGGTCACCTCGGGGTCCTCTCTGGAGGACTCGCTCGTGGAGCTTCAGGAGTTCGTCCGGAAGCTCTACCCGGTGCTCCTCACGTTCGTGTCCATGGTCAACACGTCCGCGATGCCGCGGTCGGAAAGTGCCAGAGCATGAAGACCATCCGGTTCATAGCGTACGGAGACATCCACCACGACCGGAAGGCCGCCCGGTGCCTCACGATGCAGGATACTCTGGGGATCGAGCAGCAGGTGCACCAGCGTGTCGCCGAGGGCAAGTTCGACTTCTCGGTGTTCGTCGGGGACCGCTACCTGAAGCGTGAGCCTGAAGATGAGATCAAGGTTACCGCGGATCGTGCGCTCGCGTACTTCCTCTCGCAGCGTCCGAACGCTCCGCACTACCACCTCGTGGGGAACCACGACTGGACGCGGAACAACCGGTCGTGGCACACGTCGGAGTCCTTGAGGTCGGTCCCGAACCTCTTCGTTCTGGACAAGCCTGGAACGCCGTTGTTTCCCGGGCGTGAGAACGATGACTACATCATTCATGCGCTCCCTGCGGATGCTCCGTTCGACGAGAAGATCTACCAGCCTACTCACGGGAAGCCCTTCTTCAACTTGTTCCTGTTCCACGGCATCGTGAAGGGCTCGTTGATGTCGGACACCTCGTCTCGGGTGTTCGACAACGGGATCGACATCGCGCAGCTCGACCGGGACTGGTGGGACTTCGTGATCGGAGGGGACATCCACGTTCCTCAAAAGATCCCATTCACGAACACCTCAGGGGGCTACACAGGCTCCGTCTTGCAGAGGACGCGCGCAGACGCTGACAAGCCCCGCGGGTGGATCGAGGTGACGGCCGTCTGGGACGATACGAAGTGGACGGTCACTACGGAGTTCCGAGCGACACGGAACTTCTTCCACCGGGAGATCTGGCAGGTCGGTCCAGAGACCCAGTACCCGGAGATCAAGATCAACGAGACCTACATCACCGACCAGGCTGTCGAGGTGAAGCTCGTAGGGAACCGGAAGGATGTCGACCGCGTGGCGGACGATCCTCGCTGGAAGAACTACAAGGACATCATGCTCGCGAGGAGCGTCGACATCATCCGCGAGTACAAGGTCGAGAACGAGACCGCCATCGTGGACTTCAGTACCTCCCGCGGGGTGCTCGACGACCTGACGCTCTACATGCAGAGTGGGTTCGCAAACGTTGGAGGGCTGTCGCCTGACAGGATCAGCGCGATGGTGACGAAATTGAGGGAGGTTCAGAATGGTTGAGCCCATGAAGAAGTGGAAGATCGTTTCGGACGGAACGAGCCACGGAACCAAGATCATCAGCCCCTCGGGTGAGATGGTGGGCCTGGTTCAGAAGCTCTCCATCTTCATCGAGTGCGGGGAGCCTTTCGTGAAGGCGGACATGTCGGTCATCCTTCCGCAGCTCGACGTGGAGGTTCTGGAATCCTCGTTCTCGAACAACCTGGCGGACTGCAAGAACTGTGATCCCGTCTGTGACAACGGAGCTGAGGCCTTGAAGCGCTTCGCGGAGTGCCATGCCGAAGGCAAGAAGGAGGGCTGAGATGGTAGACGTCATCAAGCCGTGGGCGCGCATCGAGGACGAGTTCGACGGGAACGAGATGCTGAAACGCATCGAGCGCGCGGGGCGCACCTGCTACAAGAGCGAAGACCGAATCACCGAGGAGAGTGCTCCGGCGTTCGTGAAGAAGATCAAAGCCATGGGGCACGAGTCCGTGCTCGAACACGAGAAGGTCACCGTTCGCATCGTCTGCGACCGCGGTGTCACTCACGAGATCGTGCGTCATCGCCTCTGCGCTTTCAGCCAAGAGTCGACGCGGTACTGCGACTACCACAAGGCCGGTGAGATCCAGGTCATCGTTCCATGTTTCTGGAGAGATCCGAGCGACCCGGCGAAGAAGATCCCGAAAGCACAGGTCTGGTACGATTCCATGCTCGCGGCCGAGAAGGCGTACAACAAGCTACGTGAGTTAGGAGCATCTCCACAAGAAGCTCGCTCGGTGCTTCCTAACAGCCTCAAGACGGAGATTGTGGTGACGGCCGACCTGCGTGAGTGGCACCACATCTTCACGCTCCGCACGTCGAAGAAGGCGCACCCGCAGATGCGGGAGATCATGATCCCCCTGCTTGCAGAGTTCAAGAGTCGTATTCCCGTCGTCTTCGACGACATCGTGGTGGAGGACTGACATGGCGAAGATCGTCGAGTACGTGTGCCCGAACGAGGCCTGCTGTGGATCCACGGTTGAAGAGATCTTCAACGACACGGAGAAGCAGCCCCAGGTTCACCCCGAGGCGGAGTGCGAGCACTGCAAAGGGCCGATGACGCGCGGGGACAATATCAAGAGCAACTGCCAGGTGTGGAAGAACGTCTGATGCTCGTCATCAAGTCAGCGAACCCTACTGGGTTGTTTTCGTACGGCCGGTCTCCGGACATCGACGTGCAGCGTCGTGGTCTCGTCAACCTCATCGGGGTGAACGAGGACAAGGGTGGCGACTCGAACGGCGCGGGGAAGACCTCCCTCTTCAACGCTCTCTGCGAGGTGCTCTTCGGAGACAATCCAACTGGCGTAAATGGCAACGAAGTCGTGAACCAGGTCCTCAACGAGGGCTACGCCGGCAGGGTCATTTTCTCTTCTTGGGAAGGTGTCGACTACCGGGTGACCTACTGCCGCGGGTGGAAGGAAGACTACTACCCGGTCGACAACAACACGAAGACCTCCTACAAAGGCACCGCGCTGTTCTTCGACAAGCTCGAAGGCGCTCAATGGGTCGACTGCCGCGGCGCAACGATGGCGGAGACCCGTACACTTGTTCAGGTTGCTGTGGGAGTCACCTACAGCCGGTTCCTCTCCATCTCGTATCTGAGCCACCGGGTCGGTTCGACCTTCTTGAGGGGGACGAACAAGGACCGGATGGACATCATGGCCGGCATCACGGGCGTCGAGGATTGGGACGAGATCCTGGTCTCCGCTCGGGCGAAGAAGCTCGCCGTCGGCCAGGACATCTCGTCGGTGCAGCAGCGCATCGCCTACGACGAGGGTGCTCTGGAGCAGATGCGGAGCGCTCTCTCGCAGCTGAAGAACGCCGACTGGGGGCAGGTCCTCATCAAGTGCGATCTGGACACTGCATCGGCGCAGGACCAGCTCAAGCTCGCGGAGGACCACCGGCTGAAGCTCCAGAACGAGTGGGCAGCCCGGAAGATCACCCAGACGGAGGCGTACAACCGTTCGGGCTCGGGAGTCCTTTCCCAGGAGATCTCGGATCTGTCCGTCCAGCTGAGCGACCTCAAGAACCCCATGTTCGCGGATCCCTCGCTGCCGGAGTTCGACTTGTCGTTCGCTCAGCGGGTGGAGAACAAGCGCGGCGAGCGCGACATGGCTCTCGGGGAGCTGCGCGCCCTCGTCTCCGGCAAGGACCTCCGCAGCGTGGACAAGTGCCCGACCTGCGGGGCGACCATCTCGGCCAAGGCCAAGGCCTCTATCACGGAGAAGATCACTGTACTAGAGTCCAGGGCCTCCACCCTCGAAGTGGAGCTGAAGGCGCTCACGAAGGCCAAGAATGAAGAGGAGGAGCGCATCCGACAGGCTCGGGCTCTGCGTCATCGGGAGCGGTTGCAGCAGGCCATCTCGGTAGAGGCCCAGATCGCGGAGAAGAAGGCTCTCCTGCGGCAGAGCGCGCTGGAGTACGAGCGCATCACCGGGGAGATGCAGGCCCTGGAGGTCGAGGGTCGGAAGGCCCATGAGCTGTGCACGCAGTACACTCAGAGGATCACTCAGATCGCGGCCTACAAGGATGACGTCGAGAAGCGCCTCGGGGAGATCCAGCGTGTGGAGCACAACGTCGCAGAGCGGGAGGAGGCCATCGTGAAGTCGAAGGCCTCCATCTCCGAGGCTCTGGAAGACGTCAAGGTGCTGGAGTGGATCATCTCCAACATCCCCTACATCAAGCTGCACCGCATGTCCGTGGCGATGACTCAGCTGTCGGAGAAGGTGAACCACTACCTGTCCGAGATGGGCGACACGATCCGGGTGAACATCACCTCCTTCGAGGAGAAGAAGGCGAAGAAGGGTGCCGGCGACATCAAGGACGCGCTCAAGTCCGAGGTCAAGGTCGAGGTGGTCGACGGGGAGAAGAACATCGATCCGAGGCTCTACTCGGATGGGGAGACCTCGAAGATCTCCAACGCGGTGATCCGCTCTCTGCACGACATCGCCGTCCAGGCGGGGCACGGGTGCAACCTCGTGCTCCTCGACGAGATCTTCTCGTTCGTGGACGCGAACAACTCGCAGAAGCTCGCGGACAGCTTCAACGACGTGAGCACCGGGACCACGTTCATCACGGACAACTCGGGTCACGTTGAGGACTTGATGGATTTCGATGAGGTCTGGATCGCCAGGAAGACTGGCGGCGTCACAACAATCGAGGTGCGATAATGTCCGATCAGGAAAACGACCAGCAGATCCCTCCTCCCGCGCCCACACTGTTCGAGGTGTTCCAGCAGCTCATGGGTGAGATCCCGCTCCCGAGCCCCCTCAGGGGCATGGAGCAGACAGTGATGATCATCGGGACCTGCGGCGGGGGTCGTGGTGTCATCGGGAGTGTGCACGACTTCCCGGAGTTCCTGAATGACGTCTGGGTTCACTACCCACTCGCCTTCGGTGAGGTCATCCAGAGAGACCCACGAGGTCAGCCTCTGGGGGTAGCCTTCTCTGCCGGCAGGATCTTCAACACACTCTCGTTGCCGAGGATGTCTCGGTTCAATTTCGACTACCTCACCATCTTGAAGGCCGATTCCAACAAGGACAAGGAGGCCCGTCAGATCTACGAAGACGCCATGAAGGCGTACACGGTGGACGACGCTGGTCTCATCATGGCTCCGCCGGGAGCGCTGTCGAACCTGAAGGACCTCGGCAGGCCATGAGCGGTCCGGCGAGCATGGCCCGCCGGGACAAGGCGGAGAAGAAGGCGAAGCGCGTCAGGGCGAACTCGATCAAGTACCAGGTCGACAACGGCGACATCGTCTTCCTGGAGGGGCCCTACGGTGGTAAGTACGCTTCGCAGGTCTTCCAGATGGGGGTCAAAGAACGGGACTACGTGATCAACAACTTGTGGTTCACGAACGATGAGAAGGTGATGGATATTCTTCGAAAATGGATGTGTCGGTAACAGAGCCTCGTCCCATCCGGATTCCCATCGAGGAGTACCGGTTCAAGATCCCCGGCAAGCCGTGGGTGCAGAAGAACAACCTTATCATCCGGTACAAGAACCCCCGTGCGAAGTCGGGTCCGTTCATCGGCCACTCTGCCGAGATGTCTCACGCCAGGGAGCGCCTGGCGAACGAGATGTACTCGCAGTTCCAGCGCCAAGGTGGTAAGAGACCTCTCGACTTTCATGTGGAGGTCGACTTTGTTTTCTACGTGGCAAGGGGCCACGAGCCCGATCTGGACAACCTGCCGGCCATCGTCTGTGACGCAATGCAGGGCATCCAGGTGAAGGGCGCAGCAGGGGTCAAGGTCGCATCGGTCTTGCAGAACGACATCAGCATTCGCAAAGGAACGATCCTGAAGATCGTGGAAGGAGACATTGACTATGTCGGAGAACCTCGAACAGAAATCATCGTCCGAAGATACCTCGGTGCCTGCTGCGGAATCGCTTCTCCCAGCTGAGGAGGCCGCGCTCGCCCCTCCCGAGGAGTCCATCATCCCCGCCGACGCGGTGAGGATCGAGACTCCGGAGGCGGACGCGATGGTCGAGGAGAAGCTCCATGAGCCCATCATTGAACCGATGGCACCGCCCTACAGGGTGGTGTTGTGGTTCAAGTACGACGAGCTTCGGGAGGCCTTCGATCAGTTCTGGAAGGAGAACTCGAAGGCCATCATCGCGAACCTCGGTCTGAAGGGGAAGAAGGGCGCGGGGGGATCCATGCCCGGTGCCCAGGGTATGGCGGAGAAGCGGCTCCCCTTGAAGGCCTTGTACCAGCAGGTGCTCGTGGGCAAGATCCGGGAAAAGGTGCCGAACATCTTCTTCCTGGAGGGGTTCGAGCTGTTCAACTTCGAAAAGGGGCAGCGCCCGCACATGGTCTCCATCGTCTACTTCTACCCGAAGCTCACGCTGAAGCAGGAGATCAACTGGGCCTGCAAGAAGCCGAAGGAGCCCTCGCGGCAGGTGCAGTTCGAGGCCCGGCTCCGGGAGTTGCAGATGCAGTTCCGGAAGCTCGAAGACGATCCGGAGGGCGCGATCACGGAGCTGAGCAACATCCAGCTGGACGTGATCGCGAGCATCGACGGGAAGCCCTACATCAACGGGACCCTCCAGCGTGCGTGGGTGGACATCTCTAGCATCCCGAAGGATCTGTCGGCGCAGTTGATCGGCCACAAGGTCGGTGATCTCTTCGAGTGCGACTACCTGGCGAGCCCCCGCGACACGGAGAATGCCGGGAAGACCGTGCACGCGGCGATCAAGATTCACAACCTCCAGAAGATCATCATTCCTCCGGTGGATGACGATCTGGCGAAGGACGCGGAGTTCGATGATCTGAAGGCCTTCGAGGCGCGCTTCCATCAGGATTTCGATGGCTATGTTCGGAACATGCACAAGTCGGTGGTCGCCGATCATGTGATCGGCCACATCGTGCAGAATTCCGTGATCCCGCCGGTTCCCCAGGGCTGGCTCGACTCCGCGATCAAGGGGATGTCCGACTACCACCTTCGGAACTTCGGTGGGAACAAGAAGGCCGCGATGAAGGCCATCGGCGCTCAAACCGAAGCGGACTTCGTGCACCGTTTCACTGGTCAGGCGTACCGTGAGATGATGCAGGATCTGGCGACTCGGAAGTACGGGGAGCTGTTCAACGTGGCCCCCGGCTCCGATGAAATGTTCGAGAGCATGCTCGACAATGTTCGGTGGGTCAACGAGGAGGAAAAACCATGACGCAGAAGCGTAGCTGGAGGGACTGGGCGATCAACTTTGTGCGGGAGACCAATGCGTGTGTCGGTGAGGTGCCGGCCACGGGCCTCCCTACGGACATGATGACCGAGGACGAGTTCAAGATGACGGTCAGTCACTCCCACAGCGCAGAGCACTGTCCGCACTTCCTGAACGAGAGGCTGGCGATCCCCGTGTCGCCCGACCTGCGGGAGATCCGCGGGATCGATGCTTCACCGATCACGGAGGACGACGTCGCTCGCGGGAAGAAGACCTTCGTGAAGAGCGGGGAGCCCCTCAGCGCGGTGGATCGCCTCAAGCGGGCGCTTCACACCTACGTGGACCTCATCGAGATCAAGGAGGGTGGGCGTCTCAGCGTGCCCCAGCAGCTGATGAAGTTCGAGGTGTTCCTCCACGAGTTTTTCGACGTTAAGGGGTAGCTGATCGGCCATGAACAAGTGCGATACCCCGTACTGCCCCCGGCTGATACCTTCGGCACGCCTGAAGCGCGCGACGAAGGAGGGGTACCACTTTTGTGATCGGTGCCGGGGTGAGCACTCGTACAGGGTTCTCGTTGCGCAGACGCAACACGGCATGCCGATCAAGGAGCTGCTCCTGGAGGCCAGCTCCTTCCAGTCGGCCGGCAGCATGGCGGACTACGTCGGGGTGAGCTTCGTCACGGTCTACCACTGGATCCTGCGCTACTACGACATGTCCTTCCAGGAGTTCCGCAGGAGGTACATCTGCAAGAAGTCGTCTCGCGGTCAGTGCTACCACCTCGACCTCGGGCGGTCGACGTACAGCCGGAACGACTACGTGGTGAAGAAGATCAAGGCCAAGAGGTTCTGCGCGTGCCTCAACGCCCTGGAGCGGAACCTGATCATGACGAACGCTCCGCTGCACGTCATGCAGTCGGTGCTCCGGGGGAAGCCCAGGATCGAGAAGATCTCGGACGATGTCTTTGCCCTCGTGCCTGATCCGATCATGTTCATCTTGGAGCGCCCGGTGTACCTCGATCTGCACCAAGGCGTTCCAGCCAAGAAGTCCAAGAAGTCCAAGAAGCGCGATCACGTACAGAAAAAGAGACTCCCTCGGGTACCCGGAACCCTGAAATTCCGTGAAAAAGTCCTCACAGCCCTGCATGCGCTTGGGGGCTCCGCAACCGTCGATACGATACGCTTCAGCATCCTGACTTGCGAGGGTGAACACCCCCGGGCGAACAACACGAGACGCCTGCTGTACCAGCACGCCGCGCTCTTCAAGCTCTCTTCGGACGACAGCAAAGTGATCGAGCTGACGGACTTCGGGATACAGGTGGCGGAGGCGCTGATCAAGGCCTCTGAGGTGGGCGGCGGTCCCGCGGTTGTTAAGGAGGACACGAAATTTAAAAAATCGAAAGGACCTGTCGTATAGTAGACTCGTCATGGGACCAGTTACGGAAAAATTTCTACTGGACTTCATGGGGCACGCGAAGGCGCTGAGCCTCTACAGAGGCAAGCGTGCTTCGAACCCAGCGGAAAATCCGTACTGGATGAACCTCCTGGAGGGTGCGGCAAAGGCGTTGACTGTTGTTGCCATCGGGACCTTGGACTGGAAGCTCGGAGCGATTTCGAAGTTGCTTGAGTCCTGGCTCGATGATAAACGTAGGGAGTATGCGGAAACGCAGAGAAAAACTGAGTACGGTTACAACGTGAACCTGATTCAGAACGTCCCTTCGAGTGACAGCAGCTGGAGCCACACGTACTACTAGGGTACGGAGAGATGACGATGAGAACGGAACGACGCATCGCTGATCACCACGAAGATCCTCGGGTCGCTCACCACCTGTGGGCCGCTGATGAGGACGAGGGTGGCGTTCACGTCCGTCGCAACAGACAGGAGCCTGAGATGTTCCCTGGAGAGCCGAAGACCGCGAAGACCGCGGCGACGTTGTCGCAGAAGATTGCGGCCGAGAAGTGCGTGGCCTGCCTGGGGCTGTTCGGTGCGGATCTGGTCGACGATCCGACCCTGAACAGTGACCTCCCTGTCGGGGTCGTGGGTCGCTTCAACGCGGCAGTTCGCGATGAAGGGGCTCCGAAGGTCCGTGACTGGGACGAGCTGCGCAGGGCGTTCGGGCCCGAGAAGATCGCGCACGCCCGGAAGGCCATCGGTCGCGGGATGCAGACCCGTCTGACTTCGAAGGCGTGGAACCTCCCGTTCCTGATGACGTCGGACATCCTGGACCAGTTCCCGAGCGTCCCTCTGGAGCGGGTGGCCCAGGCGGTCGAGTTCATCCGGTCGACTCCTCCCGATAGGCGGGTAGGGTCCACGATGGACTTCATCGCGCGTCGGGTGGCGAAGATCTTCGAGGAGTACAGCGATCCGAGTTCGCGCCGGCTCGCGGTCGACGAGAAGGCTTCGGCCTACTGGCAGTCCTACTACGGCCCATTCGGCAAGGAGCTGGTCCGTGAGGTGCAGAAGCGCGTCCGCGCCGACCTCGCCGGCATCTGGCTCCGGAAGAACGGGGTCGATGAGGTGGCGGCCGAATACTGGAGGAAGTATTTCGGTGAGTACGGAGACAAGTGGGTCACCGTGGTCCCGAAGAAGCTGTCCCCCTCGAACGCCAAGCGGTAGAAATGCCGCTCGAAACCCCCGAAAATTTCCAGGAAATTCTGAAAGACTTCGTAGAGAAGCACGGTACCGGCAAGGCCAAGGGCCTCTCCGAGCTGCTGGCCCTCATGAAGAAGGCCAAGGCGAAGAAGCCTCCCGCAGCTCCTGAAGAGAAGAAGCCCGAGAACGACTGTCCTGAGGACGTTGAGGACTGTTCGGACGTCGTTAGTCCCTGTTGTAACGTTCCGGTATCGACTGTCTTTGGAACTTTGCCTTTGAAGGTCAGTTGCAGGCAGTGCGGGAAGGAATACCTGCTGGGGGTGCTCATGAGGGGCCTTCTGAGGAAGTCGAAAACGCCTGCCGTACTTTAGAACTTGGCAAAGACCTTGTGCTAGAGTTGCCTGCGAAGCTGAGATTCTTTGTAGACAATGGAGAGGAAAATGAACCCATTCGGACGCAACGTGTGCCAGGACCTCGCGGACCTCGCTGGACAGGACGTGCACGGCATCAACATGAGCCGACTTGCGGCTCGGTACTCCCAAGCCGCTGCCGAGCGCCACGCCCGGGATGAGGCCAACCAGGAAGAGTTCAACCTGAACCTTCCGATGGTGGAGATGGTCCAGAAGAGGATCGCGGAGCAGCTCGCTGCCGAGGCGGACGAGGTCAACGGCCACCTCCCCATCGCGTCCGTCTTCGATGCCTACCAGATCGTGAAGGCGCGGAAGGACGTGGACAAGGATCCGGGTCTGCGAGCGCTGTACGGGCACCTGGAGGCGATGTGGAAGAAGAACCGCTCGGCCTCCATCTCCGCGAACAGTTACCTCCGCCTCCACGATCACTACAAGAGCCGCTACCCCAGGTCTGCCGCGGTGGAGGTGATCGAGGAGATCGGTCACAAGGGGTACGCCACGCTGCCGCTGTCCGATCTCACTCGCATCGCGTCGACCATCGAGAGCCAGGCGGACTTCGACAAGGCGATGATCTACTACGGGCTGGGTGGGCCGGCTCCGCATCAGGTGAAGGCGCGTCGGTACATCCTCGCGCTGCTGAACGGCGAGGACGCGGAGTAGTTCTTGGATTTCACGTCGTAGACGAAAAGGATAAGGAACATGCCGAACACGAGGACGCAAGGACACAAGGCCGACCGGCTTCAGCCCAAGAAGGTCGCGGAAGCTCTGTACCACGACGTGCCGGTGGAGCACCGGGGGTGGTTGATCCGCATCAACTCGAAGACGGACACCATCGAGGTGTTCCCCCCCAAGGGGGACACGCGGCATCAGGCGTTCGAGACCGACCTGTGCCACCTGGATCGGGCGGTCAGGGACTTCTGCAAGCTCGCGGACATGCCGATCCCCGGGGTGAACAAGCACCCCAAGGACCAGGTCAGTGTGGGCTCGCCTTCGAAGGTCCTCGGCCCCGACTCGTCCGTGGGTGAGGGCTGGAAGAACCCGAAGATCAACGAGCGTCCGACCGGTCTGGATCAGAAGGGCACCTCGGCTCCGAACAAGAACCTCGGCGTCGACACCTCCAGCGAGAACGTTCCCCACTTCAATCCGCAGATCACCAAGCGCCCGAAGGATCCGGTCGGCCGCGGTGGGCTCCCGGACACGAGCCTCGGCGAGGACACCTCCAGCGCTCCGACGCACTGGAGGGACCGGATCGTGAAGGTTCAGGAGGACGGCCGTACGGGTCGTCACGAGGCGCTCCACCCGGCCCAGAAGCCCCGCCGCGGCCCCGGCCAGCTCGGGTACGGCAAGGCCCAGATGGGTGAGGAAGCCGCTCCCATGGTGGACGGCTCCGGTCCGACGGACGGCATCATGGCGCGTCGTCGTCGCGCCGACTCCGATCCCTTCGACGTCACCCCGGTCGAGGAGCCCGGCAAGAAGCTGAACAAGGGTGAGGATCCGTCCGATCCGGACGAGGTCATCTCCACCGAGCAGGGCGAGGGCGAGGAGCTGCGGACCGAGACGGAGGGCCAGCACGACAAGGAGGGCCGCTTCACGGACTCCTTCCAGTTCCCGAAGGTCGACGCTTCCGAAGCCTACCGCCAGATGACGGCGAAGCGGCCGAGCGCGGAGCTTCTGAAGGACATCCTGGACCCGAAGAAGTGGGCCGCGGGGAACCTGATGGACCCCGCCGGCACCTTCGACGACTCCAACGAGCTGGAGCCCCTCCCTGACGAGGACATGCCGGGTCCGGTCGAGGACTCGGACGGTGGCTACTTCGAGCCGGACGCGGACGAGCTGGTCCTGTACATCACGAACGACAACGACCTGTACGAGCGCAACCTCATGCCCATCGTCAAGAATCTCATGCGGAAGGTGAAGAACGGCACCTTCGACGAGACCCTTTCGGTCAAGCTCTGGGGGTACCTGGCGGAGGCCGGTGCGCAGAAGTACGCCAAGGAGATGGAGGGTTCCGTCCGCCCCATGCCATGGCACAAGCTCTTCCCGACGTCGGTGAGGCAGCAGGCCGCGCAACAGCTGGCCGAGCACTACAACCCGGCTATTCTCGCCGGGGAGTTCGGCGACGTCTGGCCGAAGGCCGGTCAGGCAGCTCTTCCCGTCGAGGCCGATGGGGACGTCGAGGGTTGCTCCGATGGCAGCGCCAAGAAGGCTGTCCCGCCTTCCGGTGTCGACCAGGGCACGTTCCAAGGTGCCGAGGATGTCCCCCCGGGTGCGATGCCTGTGAGGGGCCGCCGTCAGGCAGGTCCCCGCCTCCGCGAGAACTGGGGTGCGGCCGGCGAGTATGGCCGTGATCTCGAAGCCGAGTCCGGTGAGGAGCTGCACGCTCTGACGCTGGCGCTCGGAGGGCAGGAGGTCGACTGGACTCCGTTCCGTCCGACCATGCCAGCTGGTGGGGAGGTCGAAGAGGGCGAGGAGCAGAAGAGCACCCAGCCTGAGGGCCCGAAGGCTCAAGGTGCAGGGGTTCCGGCCCCCGCGCCGGCAGCTCCGATGACCGCTCGGATGCGTGAGGAGGTCGCGGGGAGGGGCCTGGGTTTTTTTAGCCAACGGGCCCCCTCCAAGGATGCCAGGCTCGACCCCAACGGCTTCATGCAGCCGGACATCCAGAAGGGGACTTGGATCATTCTCGAAGGGGACAATCATGGAGAAGTGATCCCTGCGGATCTCGTCGACATGACAGAAGTTCAGGAGATGCAGCGGGTTCTCGCTGAGGATCCGAACGAGGTCATCGATCTGAAGGGTACCGATCTCGGTCAGTACACCGAGAACAACCAGCTGTACTCCATCGAGATCAAGGATGGCTTCGGTGCCCGCTTGAGCGCTCCGGGCTACATGGATGCGACCGAGTGGGCGGTCTTCGACACCGAAGAGGAGGCGATGGCCTACCTCGAAGAGACCTACGGTGACGACGACTTCGAGGAGGAAGAAGAGGGTGAAGAGCACCTCGCTTCTCGTACCGCAGGTCCCGCCGACTTCATCGATCCGAACGAGCCCAAGCCCCAGGGCAATCCGACGGACGAGTTCCTCCACTCCGAGGGCAACCCCCCGGTCGACGAGGGTCAGCAGATGGGTGCTGGCAGTCCGGTCAAGCAGGGTCGCCGTCGCGCTCAGATGGGGAAGGGCGTGTACGAGGTTGTCGTCGGCAATATCGGTTCAGTCTATTACGGGAGCGATGAGCAAGAAGCCCATGATGACTTCGTGGAGTACGTGGACCAGTCCAAGAGTGGTTACGGTCGAGCAAGTGGTGAGGACGTCACACTATTCTTGGATGGAGAGATCATCGAAGAGCATCTGGGTGAGGTGAATCCAGAAGAGCAGTCGGGGGCTGGTCTTGGAACCGGTGGTGGTCCCGAGAAGCGGGTAAACTGGACGGATGAAGGCCAGGGCCCCTACCGCAACAAGAACTCACGCCGTCAGGCCGGCGGGTTCTACGAGGACGACGAGGTACCGGCTGGCGCTGGGGGGTCTTCCCAGAGCGTTGCGGACAACTACATCAACGGCAACTGGGAAGACGTCATCAACGCCATCCAGGGGAACGTCAAGCTGGCCTTCGATGTTCTCGAAATGCTCCCTCCGGAAGCTCACGACGAGTACATCGAGTTCGTGAAGAAGGTCGCCTCGAAAGAGGCGGTCGACGAGAAGGCCAAGGACTACTGGGGTGGCTACTTCGGCGAGTACGGCAAGGACCTGACCGAGGAGAAGAAGCTCACGAAGCCGCCGTCGGGTGGGTCCAAGAAGAAGGAAGACCCGAAGGAGGCTCGTCGGCAGGCCATGCTGAGGGCTCGGAAGCTCGCCCAGGCCGCGGCCCCGATAGCCCAGCCAGCTCCTCCGGCACTGTCACCGACCAACCCTCCGGCGAGTGGCGCAGCCCCGGCCGCCCCCGGCGCTCCCGCGGCTCCCAAGCCGGCCCCAGGCGCTCCTGGAGCGGCTCCTGGAGCGGCCCCGATGACCACCAAAGCGCCTCCGAGTCCCATGCCCGCGGGCTCGGGTGACGCCGGGTTGCAGACTCTCGGCTGGACGGCCGAGGAGATCAGCCTGATGGACGAGGAGGACAAGAAGAAGATCCTCCAGATCAAGCTCTCGAAGCCGGGTTCGGGCTCCAAGCCGAAGACGCCAGGCTCTGATTCCAAGGCTCCGGCAGGTCCGGGAGGCCCTGGGGGTGGTGGCAGCGGTCCCGTAGCGCCCACCATCCCACCGTCGCCCCTCGCGCCGACCCCGGGCAACGTTCCGGCAGGTGCGACTCCGGCCCCGGGCGCTCCGAAACCGACCGCGGCTGTTCAGCAGCGTCTCGCGGCCATGATCCTGAAGAAGGTGGAGCGCCGCCGGGCGATCCGCGCCCAGGTCACTCCGCCGGGGTCGGCCGATCCGAACATGACGCCCCCGGTGGGCACTTCCACGGCTGCCCAGCCAGGGGCTCCGGTTGCCGGCCCTACGGCCGGTCCGGGCAAGAGCGCCCCGGGTGCTGCTGCCACTCCTCCGAAGGCTCCTCCTCCGGGCGGTGAGGGCTCCGCAGACCAGAAGGCATTCGACATCCTCCAGGCGGTGCAGCAGGCTCCCGTGTCCGCCGCGTCTCCGGAGCAGGTTCTGAGCGCGAAGGTGTCGGAATTGGCTCGACGACTGCTCACTGAAATTGGTATGACGACCAGTGATGCAAAGCAGTTGTTCGGGATCCCGTCTGACGGCGGGCTGGACAAGCTCTTCCAGTAAAGGAGTAGTCATGGAGTCATTCGTTCTTCAGAATACCGGTCGAGGGCAGATCGCCTTCATGCTCAACCCTCCAGTCCACATGGAGGAGGGGATGCCGAAACACAAGAGGCGCAAGGCTCTCCGCGAGAACGTGCAGAGCATCGTGATCCCCCAGGCCGGCTCCGTCGACCTGGTGGAGAAGACGGGCCTCTCGGTGAAGGTCTTGCGGCAGCTGCCCGAGATCCTCACCATTCTGCGCAACCCGAACGTGCGGTGGGTCGAGGATGTGAACGCACCGACCACTCCTCCAGCCGAGCCGAAGCCTGCGCCGCTACCTCCGGTGGAAGCTCCAAAGCCAGTTCCTGTTCCGGTCGAGCCCGAGCCCGCCCGTGAGGTGGTCGTTCCGCCTCCGCCGGCTCCGGTTGTGGAAGCGCCTCCGGCTCCGGAGCCCGAGAAGGCTCCAGAGGCTCCCCCGGCAGCGATGCCGGCCGGTCTGCCTCCGGGAGCGTCCCCAGAGCCGGTTCGTACGGGCAAGACCAAGGGTGGGTACAACAAGGCAAAAGGGAACTCGAAGCCCTAGTGGAGGTTCCTTTTGCTCGTCAAGCTCAACACCCGTGCTTTCGTGGACGACTTCGGGCTCCTCGTCGAGGGGCCCGAGCCTTTCATCCACATGTACGAGTCCGGTGTCGTGCGGGTGACCTCGGGCATGAAGATCATCCCGGTCGTGAAGGTCAAAGGCCGGTGGGTGGAGAAGGACGCCAAGCTCACTTGTGAGGTGGCCGACACCCACGAGAAGAAGATCCGCGGCTTGCAGATGCACACGGCCCTGGGGCGGAACAGAGGTCTGTTCTTCCCGTACGCAGGACCCACCGACGTCACCTTCCACCAAGGCACGGTCCCCTTCCCACTCGACATCATGTTCATCCGGGAGGGTTCCGTGATCCAGATCGAGCGCAACACGAAGGTGGGCGGTTCTGATCGGTGGTCCTGCAAGGGGTGCGACAGCGTGATCGAGGTGACCGCCGGATTCTGCGAGGACAAGAAGATCAACGTAGACGATCAGCTCATCTTCTTCGCCTACTCCGATCAGGACATCCAGGCCTACGAGGCGGACAGGGTCGCGATCCAGAACGAGGAAGTGATCAACCCGAGCGAGTGCATCGCCAGCCTGGCGAGCGCGATAGTGGGTGGTGAAATTGACTGACAAGCTCCCAGATACGCTGTTCGGCTACATCCTGTACTTCGACGGTTCGGTGATGCGGGCTCTCTCTGATCGCAACACCGCAGAGAGCGTCTGGGAGGCGGTGTTCTCGGCGCGGGCGAAGCCGAGATCGATCATCAAGTTCTGGAACCCACCGAACGGTGGGAAGTACACGGACATCTGGGTGGACGCGACCAAGGTGATCGCGGTGCGTACCGCTGACGAAGAGATCTCGATAGCGCAGCCCAATCTGGAGTTGCAGCGCAGGGCCGATCAGCAGCGGCGTGAGGCCCAGCATGCAGCCCAGCGGGGCGGTCGCGTGACCATAGGGCAGGAAGCCATCCCTCATGGGGCTGGTAGAAAAAGGTAGGGGACGATGTCGAAGTTCAACCAGCTGATGGAAAAAGAGCACGTTCGGAACCACCCGATGTTCCGAGGCTTCGATGATCGCCTCAAGGCGGCTCGCGAGAGGCTGAGCCGGAAGTCTGCCGCCCCCGATCTGAGGGACGTCTTCTCCTCCCAGAAGGCGGTGGGTCTCGGGACGAACGACCGCTCGGTGCGGGCGTACATCCAGGAGGCCGCCCTGTCGGCGCGCTCGGTGCTCGACATGTGCGAGTTCCCGATGCTGCCGCAGATCTCGTTCAACAACGTGAAGAGTGTCAAGATGGCCGCCCACGACGACAGCCAGGTCGTCGATGCGGAGATCCTCTTCAACGTGCGCATCTGCACGAAGTCGGGAGCGATCCGGCAGGCGCTCATCCCCGTGGTCGTGTCCCGAGGCGTGGTCGTGCCGCCGTCGACCCTCATCTACGATCAGCAGATGAAGGTGATCGCGCAGAGCACCATCGACGAGATCGTCCAGCGGAACACCTCCTACCAGCTGCCGCCGATGCGCCGGATGTACGATCCGCCGCTGCGCGGCGAGGAGCTGGATCGCGCCGCGTCCGAGCGGAACACGCTGGGCTGGATGCCGCGCGAGGTGGTCACGGACGGGATGGGGATCCGGCACAGCCGGCGTGAGGCCGCCTTCGAGTCCTACGCAATGAGTCTCACGGGCCAGGACCAGACCAACCCAGGCACGCCGAGCAGCCTGGCCGGTCAGCCTCCGGCCGGCGTCACGCAGAGTGACGCCACGCAGCTCTCGAACCCTGCGACGGATCCAACCATGGCTGGTGTTCCCGGTGGGGAGAAGACCCCCTACGGCCAGTACGCCGAGTCGGGGAGCGCGACGGACAGCTTGTACCGGCAGATCCTGGCGCAGCCGACGATCATGCAGCAGGTCCAGGACATCCTGACCCCCTCGCGGGAGACCCTCATTGACAACATCTCGCAGATGATCAGTCCGATGATGTCGGTGCTCGGTCTCCGGACGGAAGATGTCGAGTGGGACTTCCTGCTCGACGACCTGAAGGCCGGGCTCGGCGGGACGACCGCCTCGAAGATCGGCAAGGCCGAGGTCCGCAAGGTCGCGCTCATGATCGCCGAGTACGCGACCGGCCGGCGCAGGTTCGGCCGGAGGCGGGCGGCAGCTGACACTGCGACCGCGCTCGCTGAGATGACGACCTACCTCCAGAGCGCGCAGGACACCTTCAAGCCGGACGAGCTGGCCTACTACCAGCAGATCGCGCAGGAGGCCCAGTCCGCGCTCCAGGGCGGCGACGAGCAGACGGCGAGGGACCTCCTGGTGGAGCTGGAGAACGCCTTCTCCTTCACCGACGTCCCGCAGGAGCAGGAGGTCCCGACCGACTACTGGCAGACCTTCACTGCGAACTGCAAGAAGCTCGCGCAGCAAACCAACCTCGTGAAGGAGCTGGAGGTCGACGAGGACGACAACCGGCCGATGAAGCGGTACATGCCGGCCGGGTACGATCTCGTGCTCGAAGACATGGTCAAGGCGGAAGAGGGCGGGCTGGACACGTTCCCGCGGCCGTACTCGCACATCGAGCGGAACTACATCCTCCGCAGGTACCCGACCTGCTCCCGGGACAAGTGGCTGCCGCACCTCATCAACGACGGCTTCGCGCTGAACCCGTACGGCAAGGGCCCGAACCGTGGTCGGCCGGTGCGGGAGGGCTCGAAGAAGGCAGGGCAAGCTCCCAACATCATCGCCAACCTGGGGGATGTGAACTACATCGATTACGGCGGCCTCCTCATCGTGGACAACGGGGGTGGCCCGCAGGGCTGGCTTATCGAGGTGGACGATTCCGACAGTGGTGGTGGTTGGCAGTGGGAGAAGACCGCGAAGTGGATGCTCTACAGGTTCGACATCGAGAAGTTCAAGATCGCCACCGACGAAAGCGGTTCGTATCTGGTTCCTGACTCCTACCAGCCCGAGTGGGGCCCCGCGTCGAAGTACGAGGAGTGGTTCGCGGACAAGCTGGGCGACGTAGCCGGTAGCTCGGGGTTGCCTGACCAGGACTTGATCTCAGATCTGACTTCAGATGATCCTGTGGTGCGCGGCGGGGCCTACAGAGAAATCATCGGCTACTTCGGTGCTCACGAGTTTGATTCGTACCCGGAGACGTACAACGCCAAGGAGATTCATGCGCTCTTTGGCGAGGAGTACCACGGCGGCGAAGACGAAGAGCTGGAAGAGGAGCCCGAGGAAGGCTTCGGCGAGGAGCCCGAGGCCCCCATCGAGCCCAAGCTCTCGCGGTCGGCTCAGATGGACGACGAGGGCGAGGAAGAGTCCTGGGAGCCGAACGTCCGGGCGAAGAAGGACCTCAGGACTTCCGATGGAGACCGCATCAAGGCGGGCACCGGAGGGTTCCTGATGTGGGCTCGGGGGGACATGATCGAAGTGCTGGTCCCGCCCTCGATCCAGGACTCCTTCAAGCGGGAGGACTGGGAGGACATCGGTCCGGTGTCTCCGCGGTCCGCTCAGAACGAACCGTACCCGGGGATGGCTGTTTCTATGGCTGTGGGCCAGGCCAAGCAATCCGGGGGCTCCGAAGAGGATGCGCTTCGGATTGCCCTGGAGAGCCCCGTGCTGAAAGGGGTACCTCGGGATCAGGTTGCCGAGATGATCCGTAAGGAGTGGTCCTGGGAGCCGAAATCTTCCACCCCTTCGACGGGGGGTCCTGGTTCCTTGGACGACGAGTTCGAGGAAGAGGATGAGATCGATCCGAACCTCAACCCCGTCATCTATCTCGACAACATGGATCACGAAGATGGGATGGTCACGGTGCACATCGCTGACCCCCGCGCAGGGGAGTTCGCGGAGAATGATCAGAGCATCCAGGGCTCCAACTGGGAGTCCGATGGTCCGGACTTCGCGTACGCGATCATCATGGACTCCCCGACGCTCGTGGAAGACCTGAAGAAGGACGGGTACAACGTCAACGACGACGAATACTACCCGATGACAGCAGAGGAGCTTCAAGCTCTCGACCCCATGAACAGGTAGGTCATGAAGCTCGGCCTCAACAGCGCTGCTCTGAGACGGGTCGCCCAGGCTCTTCGCTTGGGCCAGGCCGCCGAGCAGCAAGGCCTCGATTGGAGGGACCTCCAGGACCTCTCCGTCGAGGTCACCGCCGCGGTCGAGCAGCAGGACCTGCGCCGGCTCATGGAGGCCGTCGAGGACATGACGAGCCTCATACTCTCCAACATCCAGATGCCGGCGGAGACGGACGTCAGCGGGGCCTTCCCTCGTACAGGGAGCAGGTAGATGCTCTCTATCGGCATTCAGGATCAGGGTCTTTTTCGTCTTGCGCGGAAGATGGGGATGGGGTTCCTCGCGGATCCGCCGATCCCCTACGGTGAGAAGTACAAGGGCGTCATCGAGTATCCAGGCTTCCACACGACCAAGGACTTCGACATCGCAGCTGCCTACGCCGGCCAGAGGGTGTACTACTCGTACACGAGCCAGGACGAGGACGGCACCCACTACGTCACGGACTACCCCGTGGTCGTGGCGCTCAACATGGCCGGGCACCACGCTGTGACCGACTACGACGCCATCGAGATGGTGAAGCCGGGGCTCATGACCGCCCTGGGTGAGATCGTGAAGGGCGGGTACGGCGAAGACGGCCTGACGGAAGACTCTACCGATGATGAGATCCGGAATGCTGCCGACCACTACACGGAGATGGCAGGCGATTCCGAGAGGGATCAGCAGGACGATCCCATAGGGTACATCACGGAGGATGCGTTCTCTCACTTCGGGAATGCCCTTTGCATGATCCAGGAGGACGAGAGGTTCCCGGATGCCGTGCGCCTCTTCATGCAGACCGGGGAGTTCCCGGACGAGCTTCTGATCGAGGCGACGAATCAGTTCCGCTACGAAGAGGATGTGAATGAGAAGCGTGTCGTAGGTGTCTGGTACCTGACCCCCATGGCAGGGGAGGCCGTTACCTATGACGCTCAAGAGACCGACGAAGGGGATGAGAACAGCGAAGTTTCTATCGATTCTCGGTGGCCTGGGTTCGATGTGCCTTTCGAAGATGACCTGATGGGAGGGATGGAGAGTTTCAACTCTCAGCAGGTCTACGAAGGTGAGGCTTCTGGGATCCAGGAGGAAGGCCCCCAGCTCCCTCTGTTCACTCCTGAGCAGCTCCCGCCACCAGAGCCTGACATCCAGTACCACGGGACCACATACCTGAGACTCCTTCAGGCGGCCCCCTTCTTGGCTGATATACTGCCGGTACCTCCAAGCCCTCCGTTCCGAGCGGAGGAGCAGGAGATGTCCCAGGCGGTTGGAGAGTAGAATGAGCACCGATTCCTTCACGACCATGATCCGCGGGTTCGACGTGACGGTCGAAGCCGCTGAGTCCTCGGATACCTACAAGGTCCACGTCGTCGAGGGTGGCGGTGTTCCCTGGACGGTGGAGCTTCCGATCAACCTGGAGAACTTCGAAGGTCAGGAAGATGATGACGTCGATGGTTCCAACGAGCTGCTGACCCTGGTGGCCGAGGCGGCTGTGGACTTGTTCGAATCTTCCCGCGATACCCTGGGGCAGGGTGCCGGTGCGTTGGAGGTTGCTGCAATGAAGAAGACTCAAGGTACGATCACGGCGTGCGGCAGCGAGTGGCAGGACTACTACCTCCAGCTCAAGGGCACCACCTTCGAGGGCAAGGCCGAGGAGCTGGTCAAGCAGTGGCTCGACCTCAACCTCAACGAGCCCGAGTGGGAGGACAAGACCAAGGACCTCCGCAAGGAGAAGCAGAAGCTCATCTACGAGCTGAACCTGCTGGAGCTGGAGCTGCTCAAGAACAGCCCCGAGCAGCAGATGCTCATCATCATGGCGGGTCGCAAGAGGGCCTACCTGAACGACATCGAGATCCCACTCTACCTGGACATCTTTGCAGGTAGCCCGCAGGAGGCCGAGGCCGTCAACATCATGAAGGGGATCCTCGACATCGACGAGCGCATCCAGAGCACCAACGACACCTGCGAGGGGTGGGACGAGCACTGGAAGCAGGTGGAGTCCATAGAGATGCAGCTCCAGGACCTCATCCTCACCTCGGTGCAGGAGCACGCGATCCACACCCCCTCGGGCGCAGCCGGCGCTCCGAACATGGCGAACGACATCGCCGAGCTGATGGAGGGGATCGATCTGCACGCGCCGCTGTCGGCTCGCAAGAGGGCACAGCTGCTGGCTGACGACGGGTTCGAGAGCGTAGAGCGGTTCGGTCCGGACGAGAGTGCCGATCCCTATGAGGATGGATACCAGGCGGGTCTGAAAGGATCTTCTCCTGCGGACAACCCCTACCGTGGCGATTCTGGGGGTTTCGATCAGTGGGTGGAAGGCCTCAACGACGCGAGAAGCAAGAAGCGGTCTCGCCGCGCCTTCGAGGAGTTCGAAACTGCCGAGGACCGCGAGACCGAGGGCGGCGAGATCCGGCACGACCTCGACACCGGCTGCATCGACCCCGAGGACTACAAGTTCGAGCCGAACCAGAAGGTGACGCTCAACAAGAAGCTGGAACTCATGATCGGCGGCGGCGTGCCCAAGGACTACGCCAAGGGCACCTCGTGCGTGGTCGAGTCTCGCTACGACGGCGAGGGAGACTTCTACTACGTCCGCTTCGAGGACGGCCAGATGGCCCGAGTCCTCTTCAGCGACCTCACGGGAGGGAAGAAGAAAGAGTCCTCTTTCTTCGGCTACATGGAAGGCCTGCTGGAGGCGTAGCATGCTGGCGTTCGGCATCACCGACTCTGGGCTCCTTCGTCTGTCGCAGCTCTTGGCTCCTGCCGCGGAGCAGGAGAGTGCTCAAAACCCTCAAGTCGAGATCTACTGGTGGGAGGAGGACAACCCCCTCGAAGGCGGTTGGGTCTGGCACTTCGTAGGGGTAGACGAGCTTGTACATCCCATCGAAGGCAAGCTGGGCAAGAATCCTTCTGCGGATGACGAGGACCTGAAGTTCGAAGCCACCATGGATCCGGAGTTTCCTGGCGGCGACGTTCGGTTCGTGGTAGACCGGGACAACACTCCGATCTTCGGGTAGGACACCATGACGAGACACTTCATAGGACTCCTGATCGTGACCGCCTTCTTGACCCTCCTGTTCTTCCACGGCTGCACCAACCCCATGGTGCCCCTCGTGCAGGCGAAGTACCCCGAGTGCCAGCTCATCTCCTACGACGAGCTGGGCGGGGGCTACCTCGAAGCGAAGCTCCAGTGTGGCCCCGTGATCAAGGTCGTCAAGATGCGGGATAGTCGCCAGTAGACAATGTTCGAGACCTACCAGCTGGACCAGCGGCAGTCCCTCCCTTTGGAGTCCAAGATCCGCCTGGCGATGATGCGCATCAAGGCTTGGCACGATCACTGGGACGGCGAGGGCCTGGTGGTCGTCGACAACGGCTCCTTGGCCTCAAAGGTACTTGTACACTTGTCCAGTGAGTTGGACCCGGGCATCCCGAGCATCTACCCCAACGACAGGTCTCCCGCCTACCACCCTATCGTGCCTTTCATGGTGGGTGGCGACCTGGAGAGCAAGAGGGATTGGCTGAAGAACGGATGCAACTCCCTGGGCTCTGAATGCCCTCAGTGCCGGCCGCTCAGTGTGTGGCTGGACGAAGACATCCACAAGTACGTTGTCGAAGTCATGGGGAAATCGGACGTGTGACCTCTTGACATCCTGCTTAGGCATGTTTATATTGCGAAGGCAGGGGCATCATGCCCGGGAAGAGAGGGACGAGATGGCACGGAAGGTGAAAGTCGAGATCAGCGAGGACGGGAAGGTTCTGGAGTCGGCGGTAGCGCTCAGCTGGATGGCGTTCCTGAACGGGAAGTGGACGAAGGAGCGCCCGGAGCGTCCGGGCAAGTACGTCATTGCCAACCGGGCCGGCCGGGTCACGGGCGAGGTGTTCGTCTTCTACGACGCCGAGACCAAGGAGCTGACGGCGCGGGTGCGCGACGGCGCGCTGTGCACGATCAAGGAGCTGGACGGGGAGCACATCTGGTGGTGGTCCCGGGCCATGCCCCAGCTGATGCCGGCCGCGGTGCCGAGGAAGCTGGGAGAGCGCGTGACCGAGGAAGACGTGTTCGGCACGCCCTCGGAGATCGAGAACCACCGCAAGTGGCTCCAGCAGCGCGAGAAGAACTACCGGGAGTCCGGGAGATCGCACCTGGTGGCCGTTCCGGAGGCGGGTCCTGAACTCAATTAGACAGCTCGGCCCGCTCGACTTCTATGGGGTCCTGCGGTTGGAGACGGCTCCGACGCTGTTCTACCCGCCGTACGCCGCAGGACCCTCACCACAGACCTGCCACAAGTTCGTGTATGCTATACACCCACATTACGGGTGGGCGAGTGATAGCCCTCCCGAGAAGAGCACCTTCAAACAAGAGGAGAAGAAGATCGATGGGGAAGCAGATAACTCACGAAAGTCGTCCCACCGGTCCGCGGGCCGCTAAGATCGCGTGGACCTACTTTGAGAGCACCTACGGGATGCCGCCGATGCAGCTGCACTTCGACGTGATGGCTCGTCAGTGGGTGGGGACGTACGAAGACGAGGAGCACAGGATGCCGGCTGAGGAGCCGGCCTGAGGGGCACATGCAAAAAGGCACTTCCCATCAGACGATCTACTTGCTGACCTTCGAGGAGGTCATCGAACTCATCAAGGCGCACATCGAGGAGCAGGAGAAGAAGCCTCTCAGCGTACCCTTGAACGTGAACATCAACCCCGACAAGAAGATGTTCGAGGTCACCGAGGGGGTCCGCCTCATCAAGATCGATGGGCCCTCTCAGATGTCAGGTGGGGGGAATCTCAACTGATGCACCCTGGTGAGGCACGGGTCGGAGGGTTCGTGTACTTCCCCGTCGAGGGCACTCGGGACGGGGAGGCCGTGGTCCGCATCGCCCGTGCTCAGGTCGAGTGCATCATCTTCCCGGGCACCACGAACGAGAGCTACAGCCTGATCGAGCTGTCGTCGGAGGGCAAGTCCAAGGCCTACGAGCTGAAGCCGGCGGACTGCTACTCGACCGCCGAGGCCGCCCGGAAGGATCAGATCCTGGGGATCTACGTCGAGCTGGAGGTTCTGCGGAGCAAGCTCCAGGCACTCGGGGACCACTCCCTGACCGATAGTCGCTGGGGCAGGAGGGGCCAATGACCTACAATCTCGTTCTTCTGGGTGTGGTATTGATCATCCTGGGCCGCTGGGTGTACATTACATTCAGCCACACCCACCGCATGCGCCTGGCCTTGCTGGGCCTGGAGGAAGCACTGGAGAGGAGCGCACTTTGGGACAACTCTACAAGCCATTCTGGAAAGTCGATCACTACGACGCTCATGACATCCCCGAGGGAGCCGCTTTCTGTATCGAAGGCTTCCGACGGCGGATCCGATTCGAGGTCGAAGGTGGTTCGTCTGGTGCGAGCATCCGGATCATCGAATCGAAGCTGAAGAAGAAGGTCCCCGATCCGGTCTTCTTCTGGCAGGTCGGCAAGGGCGTTCGTCACGAGATGCCTGAGCTGGCGGTGGTCCGTTTCAAGATCGATCCGCTCGTGGCCTGCATGCTGATGATGACGGGCCCGTTCGCCGTTCTGGAGTTCTACCGAAGGCAGAGCCCGAAGAAGGGCAAGGACGTCGTGGTCTCCACAACGGGTCCGGGAGACCAGGGGGTCCTTCTCGCGATCCCGTACCACAAGGGCTTCAAGACCATCCGGTCTATGGCCTGGTGCCTGGACGACCCCAGGCTCGATGCCGTCGAGAAGGAAGTCAAGAAGGGGAAGACCTGGAAGCCGGTCGAGCAGCCGGATCCGTTCGTCTTCGTGGAGGACTGACATGGCAAAGTGCGCGCAGTGTGGCAAGGAGTTTCCCTGGTACCAGCTGTTCCCCAGGAAGAAGGACGGACGGGACATCTGTACAGTATGCAGGACACCCCCGATCCGGAGCCAGAAGGAGATCAGAGTCTCCCCACGGAGGCAGATGACTCAGGCGGACGTCGACCTTCAGGTGCTCGCCAACGAGATGGACAGGGAGGCGTAGATGGAAGAGGCTTACGCAGAAGACAGTGCTCCGGAGCCCGAGAACTCCACCCCCATGATCCGTCAAGTCATCGACTGTCCGCGGTGTAACCGCCGCGGTCTGATGGAGGTCCCGGACATCCAGGACTGGGCGGAGTACACCTGCCTGAAGTGCGGGTACACCGTGAAGGAGCACTCGTGGAGTGCTCGGGACGCCGTCCGCAGGCTGGTCAAGGCGGTCCACGATCAGGCCCGCAAGAACAGGATCTCCGCATGAGCGACGAGCACAACCTTGCGGTGCCGTTCACGGTGCGCTGCGGGCACCTGGTCTGCGCGTTCAAGAGCCCCAAGGTCGGCCGTTTGGTCCTGTGCGAGCACTACAGCCACCGCAGCAAGCAGATCGGGCACTGCTCCCTTACAGGGGAGCGCCTCATCGTGAGGGCGAACCTCGATGGAATCCCTATAGCGAAGCGCGGCTGGAGGTGCCTGGAGGGTGAGCACCTCTGGGAGAAACTTCAGAGTTCCGACTTCGCCAGTGATACAGTAGCTCCCTGAAAGAGAGGATGACGACCATGCCGAAGAAGAAGACCACCATACCGCCGGACGGGCCCGATCTCACGCCGGTTGTAGAGACCCCAGCTCCGGTTCTGCACGAGAGGAACTACCCCAGGGGGCCCGCCTTCATGCGGGTCAACGTGAAGGTCCTAGCGGAGGACGGTGAGACGCTCCTCCGCACCGAGGTCTGCGATGTCTATCTGGAGTGCGACTGCTCCTACAAGGAGTCCGAGCTGGAGGCTATTGGCAGTTCTGCTGAAGCCGCTCGCTTCTTCGTGTGGAGCACGGGTTTGGACAAGCTGATTGCCCCCCCTGAAGGGACCCACCCGGAGCAGACTCTCAAGGCCATTCAGCGGCAGACGATCCGAGTTCCTGTTCCCGGGGAGGCCATCTCCTTGGAGGAGGCTCGAAGGCGGGATCTCGGCAATGAGGACTTCAGCCCGCGCTTTGCGAAGCGTAAGGATGACATGGAGTCTCATAAGAGGCCCAAGCCAGCCCCCAACCCGTTCATCCCACCCGCAGAATAGCCCTTGACAGCCGGAATCTCATGTATATATTAGAGGTGGCTAGGAGGGACACCATGAGAACCATTTTTCTTGCCTGTATCGCGATTGGATCGTGCCTGTTCGTGGACTCTTTGGATGCCCAGTGCTGCCGGGTCCAGCTGGCTGTGAGCGGCCAGAACCAGAACGTGGTCGGGATCATCGTCGGCATGTCGGAGGCCAACGCCACGCCCGGCAAGGTCGTGGCTGTGGCAGAGGGTGCGGCCAAAGGGGCAACGTGCGTCGACTACACGTTCCTGAAGGACGCGCGGGGCAAGATGACCGAGTGCAAGTACGACTGCTACCTCATCTTCGGAGGGGCCGTCTGCCGGGAGAACATCTGCGACTACGTGATCTGTAATGAGCCACTTGGTAGCTATTGCTCAAACCCAACGGGCCCGAATCCCGGGAAGTTGCTCACGATGGCGAGCGGCGGCATCTGCGATCCGACCGGAGATTTCGCCCCGATTCCCGGGGAGTGCTACTACCCGGAGATCGAGATCGACTGCGGGAGCGCTGAGGCCTGCGTGACTGTTGGTTGGGGGAGAGACTTCTGTCGGGTTCTTCCACCGAAGAAAGATCGTCGGTAGGGATGAGGGCGCTCTCGCCTGGTTCAGAGACGTCCCCCCTGAGCTTGGGAGTGCCTTCTTCCGTGCCGACGACGAAGGGTTGAGGATCTGCATGGCTAAAAACATTGCGAAGGGCGGCCGAGACAACTACCCAACACCCCAGATCTACGCGGACTGGGCCATCGAGCGGGCACTCGGGCTGATGCCTGGCACTCCGAACCCCGTCCTTGGCTTGGAGCCCGGGTGTGGAGCCACGGCACCCTTCCTGTCGGCCTTGGTCGACCAAGCTCCTGCGAGGGGTGTCGGGGTCGAGTCGGAGGTCTGGGTGCCGAAGCTCTCCGCCGTGACGGGGGAGAACCTGAAGATCCGGATGGGGACCGACTTCTTGGACCCCTCGTGCGATCACCTCTGGATGCCGGAGCCCGACACGAAGTTTTTCCTCATCGCGACGAACCCTCCCTTCTCTCTCTGCGAGGAGTTCATGGACAAGTCCCTGAGGCTCCTGCACCCGATGGGGGTCATGGTGTTCCTGCTCCGCATGGCGATCATGGGTTCAAAGAAGCGGCTGGACTTCTGGAAGAAGCACATGCCTCTGGAGATCGCCCACTTCGTCCGCAGGATCAGCTTCGACGGCACGAGCACGGACTACGCCGAGTATGCCTGCTTCTTCTGGGCCGGCGAGGAGCTGGAGGACATGTGGCACCGCCACCGCGGCAGCTGCTCGACAGCGTTCTATCTGGTGAACAATGTGATGGAGAGTGTCAACGAGAAGGGCTGCCTGGAGGAGATCGGGGCACCACCGTTTGTATGAGAAACCATAGGAGGAAACATGTCAGTTGAAGCGTTGGGGAAGAAGAAGATCGAAGAGATCATCCAGCTGCGAAGCAAGGGCAAGACGATCTCGGAGACGGCGTGGACGCTCGGGATCGCCCCGTGGCATGTCGCGTACATCTCCAGGTTCCTGAAGCTGTGCGTGACGGCCGAGGAGTTCCAGTGGATCGAGGAGGAGGCCGAGGCCAACAACTTCGGCACGGTGGGCGAGTTCGTCATGGACGTGTTCAACCGGACCTACGAGGAGTTCTACAAGAAGGCTCCGCGCAAGAAGAAGTCCGCCTGATGGGAAAGAAGGCCGCCAAGAGAGACCCTTCTGTAGTTGTTGGGTATGTGCGGGTTTCGATGGACCGTCAGAAACTAGGACCTGTGGTCCAGAGAAAGATTCTGGCTGGGTGGTGCGTCTTGCGAGGTTTGCATCTTGCTGCGGTATTTACGGACAAGGGTGTTTCTGGAGGGCTCCAGGTAGACCAGAGACCAGGGTTACAAGAGGCCCTCGTTGCGGTACGGGCTTATAATGCTGGCACCCTTCTTGTTGCTAGCCGGGATCGTCTTTCCCGCGACATCGTAACTGCTACGATGATTGAGAGAGGCTTGAATCGTTCGGGCACCTCTATTGTATCAGCAGATGGCCTTGGCAACGGAGACAGCCCTGCGGAGGTGTTCATTCGTACGGTTGTGAATGGCATGGCGCAGTATGGACGTGCTGTTATATCTGAAAGAACCCGCGCCGCTCTGAGATTGAAGGTCTCTCGTGGAGAGAAGACGGGTGGTGCCGCCCCTTATGGATACCAGTTAGCAAGAGACGAAATTCATCTCGTTCAAATGAAGGAGGAGATGAAAGTAATTGCGAGGATACAAAAACTTCATAAAGAGGGGCTTTCGATTCGAAGAATTGCAGACTTACTGACTGAAGAAGAGACTCCTAGTCGAGGACATCGGTGGCATCGTACCACGGTTGAGCGTTTGCTCAACCGAGACGATAGGAAGAGGGATGGTGCCTGATGGACAAGCCTCCCGTCACCTACGACAAGCCTCTCTGGAGGCAGCTCGACCCCGAGCGTGCGAAGGCCTACGATGCCCTCCCGGAGGAGCAGCGGCAGAAGCTCAACGAGGCGGCTGCGAAGACCTTGGAGACCTCCGTCTTCGATGTCCTCGATCCCGACTTCTTCGGCGACGAGGAGGTCGACGACGAGAACGACGAGAACACCTTCCAGTGCTCGGAGTGCGGAGACGATGATCCGTCCTCTCTCAAGAACTGCGAGGTGTGCGGGGGTTTGATCTGTCCCACATGTAGGTCTACGAACCGCCTTCGCGTCTTATGCACCGGATGCGATCCAGACTGCCTGGACTCATGCAGGGATAACGATTAGTCTTTTCGGTGGAGTCTGTCGGGTGTAGGGGCTTCTAGCTCAAAATTTCCGAGAAGCTCGAAGGGTGTGGTATGATCCCCGGTACCGTTATGGAGAGGAGGTTTGGATGTTACCTAGAATTCTCATAACGTTCGTTCTGTTCGGGATGGCGTCGTTGACGGTCAGCGAAGCCGCATTGAGCGAGGCCGCTCCCGACGCGCCGTCCGGGCTGACGGCCGAGGAGCAGACCACCTTTGAGTCGATGATCGAGCAGGTGAACGTCACCGAGGCCGTGGAGGAGCCAGGAAACGAGGAGGAGAGCGCTGAGGCAGTGGTATTGGAGGGCCTGGAGCCCGTCGTGGTGCCCGACAGCGTGAACGTGACCTTGGAGACTGTGTGGGAGAAGTCCCCGGACGACATGCCCCTCCTGGACCGGCTGGTGAAGGGTGTCCTGAGGGCCCGGACCCTCCCGTTCGAGAAAGACAAGGATGGGAAGAAGAAGCCTCCGAAGTTCTACTGGGAGAGTGGCGGGGTGCCGATCCCCGAGGAAGAGATGATCCCGCTGGCGACTCAGTGGGCCGCAACCTTCCTGGCTTCTGTGGAGGAGGTGAAGAAGCACACCGGTATCCAGCTCCCTCTCTGGGGAGCCTTTGCGACCCTGGCGAACGAGGGTGGCTTCTACGGGTGCAGTCTGAACTTCGAGGCCCGCAAGTGGGCATCCACGCACTCCTGCAAGAAGCTGACGACCGAGACCTGGCACGGGAAGACCGTGCGACGGAAGATCGAGACGAAGCTCGTCGACAAGTTCCGCCAGACCTACACATGTGAGGAAGTGTGGGACATTATCCACGACCCCCACTACAAGGACGCCAAGGTCGAGGTGAAGGGTCGGGACGGCAAGATGAAGTGGGTGAAGCTCGCGAACAAGGCCGACGGCGGTCCCTGGCAACAGAGGTTCAGTGTCAAGACGATGACCCGGGAGCGGTTCGATCTGCTCATGTCCATGCAGCCGGGGGTGTACATCGGCGCGGAGGAGATGGCCCGTAGGTCAATATCCTACATGCCTCGGTTCAAGGCCAAGGAGCCCCACCCAAGGCCTTGGATGCTCTGGCCGGGTTGGAACCCTTACACGAGCAGGGCGTTCTCGTACGATTCCAAGATCACGATGATAGCTCGTCTCCTCGGGGCCAGAAAGACCGAGATCGAGCGGGGGGCCTTGGTACCCGACCCCAGGGAGAAGCGCCGGCAAGAGTACGAGGCTCGGAAGGCCCAGCACTAACTTTAGAAATCCTCCGCCTCTCAGTGCTATACTCTGGCGGGTTATCAATCTAACAGAACGCAGCGGGACAGAACATGATCCGCACCTGCAAAGTGAAGCTCGGTCGTGCGCCAAAACAGGAGGCGAAGCTCACTTACGTTTTGGGTCTCTGTTGTGACCTCTACAACGCAGCTCTCCAGCAGCGACGGGATGCCTGGGCTAAGCAGAAGGTCTCGCTTTCGTACTATGCGCAGACCAAGGAACTCACTCAGCTCCGTGCAGATGATGAGGAGTACCGGCGGCTGCCGGCTCAGATGACTCGCATGACGTCACTATACCGCGTAGATAGGGCCTTTCAGGGGTTTTGCGGACGGTGTAGACGCGGTGAGAATCCCGGCTTCCCTCGGTTCCGCAGCCGAGATCGTTTCTCTACTTTGATGTTCTCTACGCAGGATTGGCGCATCAAGGGCAAGAGCCTGATATTGAAGAACGATGCAGATCCTATTGTCTTGCAAATGCGTAACACGATTCATCATGAGGGCCAGATCAAAGGTCTTCGTGTTGTCCGAAGTGCAACGCGATGGTGGGCGCATTTTCTTGTGGATGTAGGCCCTACCCCAGCTGTAAAGAAGTCCGATCACGGCGTCGGGATCGACGTTGGTCTTCGAACTTTCGCGACTCTGTCCGACGGTAACGTCGTCGAACATCCGCGGTTCTTGAAGCAGAGCCTGGAGCAGCTGAAGTCGGTCCAGCAGGAGCTGAGCCGGAAGAAGAGGGGCTCCAAGAACCGCGCGAAGGCGAAGCTCGTCGTCGCGCGGGTACACGAGAAGATCGCGAATCGTCGTCGAGACTTCGTACATCAGACCGTGTCCTCCTTGGTGAAGAAGTACGACGGGTTTGCGCTGGAGAAGCTCGACGTTTGCGCCATGACAAGCACGGAGCGCAAAGTCGAGGGTTTGGACAAGAAGCAATCTCGTGGTCTCCGAAGGGGGATCATGGACTCTGGCTGGTCTCTGTTCGGTGCACACCTGGCCTCCAAAGCGGAAGAAGCTGGGCTGCCGGTTGTGCACGTCGATCCGAAAGGCACTTCGCAGAGATGTTCGGCTTGCGGAACCATAGTGCGAAAAACACTTCGGGACCGTGTGCACGAATGCTTTGCCTGTGGTCTCGTGCTGGATCGGGATGAGAACGCAGCCAGGAACATCTACGACCTGGGGCTCAGGTCGGCGTCCGGAAGCGCAGCAACAGCTAGTTGTGCTGAAGGCGCGGAGGTTCTGTGAAATGGGAACTATGTCTCGCGTGTACAAAGGGATCTCTGGTTCAGCTCTCGGTCGGGTGGCTTCTGCCATGGGGTTGTCCACACGCACTTTCCGCCGAGGTCGCGTTGCCCATCGGATCACGGCGATGGGGGACCCCGAGCTGACGGAGCTGGGAGGGAACGGGGTCAACCTGACCATCCGCTCCGCCGAGCACCCCGAGTTCCCGCCGCTCAACCCCAACCAGGTGGACATGCCGAACCCCAGGGATCACTACGTCGTCGTGGAGGACACGGCGAACGGTCCGTGGGTCACGGCCGGCGGTATCATGGTCTCCGTGTACCAGGTGGAAGACGACGGGACAATCGTTCAGGAGATCCCAGGGGACTTCGCCCCCGAGTACGACGACTACCTGGAGACCATGGAAGAGCCTGTAGGCCAGGGTGAGGACTGGGCGCGGGTTCTCGACTACTTCAACCTGGACGTGGCCGACATCGACCGCTGGAAGAACGAGGTTCTGGACAGCCTCAAGACGGGGCGGAGCTTTTAAGAACCCCAGGCAAGGTCGAGTAAACTGGTGGTCCATGCAGCTGACAGCGAAATCATCTCGAAAGACGGCCCGTCCGTACGGCGGTAGGCGGAAGCACATGAATCGATACCAGGAAACCCTTTGCAAGTACGCTCAAGATCTGTCAACGGAGACCGTCACTCCAAGCTCCCAGACCGACTCCTCGACGATGGATCCCTCCCAGCTCCAGCCGGGGCAGCCGGTCTACTCCCCCGAGGGCAAGGAGTTCGTGGTCCTGAACAACCCCGCGGGGGAGTCGCAGAAGGTGGTCATGCCTTCGGATCAGCAGGGTTCACAGCTCCCGCAAGGGGTGACGACCCTTGACGATACTGAGCTGTCGACGGAGTACACACTCTCATCCCCCTCTACCGAGACAAAGATCCAGTCCTCTCGCAAGAGGGCCGCGGAGCACATGAACCTGCCGTCCGGGTACGCGAAGAGCATCTCGACCGGCGAGGGCAAGAAGACGGAGACGGCCGGCCTGAGGATCGGACAAGAGGGCTACGTCGACATCATGACCTCGATCCAGGACATGGTCGAGGCCGGGTACGACACGGTCGACGTGGTCTTGAACATTGGCGAGCTGTACCCCCGGGACCTCGGTGAAAGGGTCCTGGAGGAAGCTCGCGAAAGAGGGATACTCTGATGCGTAAAGGGATCTCGGATCAAGGGCTGAAGAGACTTTCCGCTGCCGTCAGGAAGAACGGCTGGAATCCTGCGAACCCCCACTGGGATCCTTCCAAGGAGCCTTCCAAAGAGCAGTGGAAAGAGATCGACGAGGGCCGTCGGAAGAACGCTCCGCCTGAGCCGGGGGAGGGGAAGGGGCATCTCTCTCAAGGTTCTACTATTCGTCTTGAGAGCGGAGACTTTGGGTGGGACTTCCTCATCGTCAACGAGGACACTGGAGAAGACATTCTCATCCAGACGGACTGGGACTACCCCGGGGTTGCGACTACGTTCGGGTGGCCTGGTCACGAGCACGATTCTACCGATGGAACCATCGACTGTCCCGAATGTGGCAAGAGCGCGATGGAAATGATCAACGAAGCCCGGGAGTGGCTCAGTGATCACATTGGGGACGTTGCCGAGGACCCTGGGTACTTCGGCGGGGACGAGTAGGAAGGAACTTCAAGATGCGTAAAGGCATTGTGGACGATGGGTACGGCAGGATCGCTGGGAGCGTTCTGAAGAAGACTGCCTTGATGGAGGACGAGTACGCCCAGGATCTCGCTGAGAAGCTCGTCGGCAACTGGCAGAAGTTCGAGTCGTTCGGGTGGGGCAGCCAGCCCGAGGAGAACCCGGAGAACTGGACCATCGTCTACACCTCGAACAGGGACTCGGGGCTCACCGATCAGGCGAACGCTGCGGCCATCGAGGAGATCATGGGCCAGTTCCCCGAGGACCAGGTCGTGGCGGAGAGCCACGGGCACTGGGCTGTCGGTCATGTGGACGGCTACTCGATCCGTGTGTACGAGCCCGACGGTACCCTCACCCCGGCGTTCAAGGCGTGGTCTGAGATCCAGACGTCCTTGGAGAACTACCCTGTTCTCGATGAGAGCAAATACTCTGAGATGGAGTACGAAGCCTCTCTCAAAAACTGTGCGCAGGCTGTCGCGCACTACATGAACCGCCATCCCGACGAGAGGGTGCAGGACTTCTACACGGATGCGGATGATGAGCAGCTTGGGGCGGAGTTCTACCAGTGGGCTTCCGATTCAGGGGTCGACACTTCCAGCAGCGACGATCAAGGGTACTACCCTGACGACAGCGACATCGAGGAGTGGGTTCAGGAGGTCATCGTCCCAAAGCTCCGTGCGTGGGAGCCCGGTGAGGAAGGCTACGAAGAACCCGATCCCCTCGCGGAGGGCTTCGCCACGGGTCCCGTGCCCGTAGACCCCCGACAGACCTCGCTCCCCTTCAAGGGTGGCCGGCGCAGGGCCCAGGCAGCCCCACAGCTCCCCTCGGACGAGGAGGAGCTGAACCCCGACGAGATGGAGGAGATGTCCCCTACGCCGGAGCAGCAGGGCCTGGAGAAGTTCGACTGGAACGACTACATCTGGGGTCCGTTCCGCAAGAAGCCCGGTCTGCGTCTCAGGGCCCAGATGAGCACTCAGGACGACGCCATCGTACGGATGGTCGAGCAGGAGGATGCCCGTCTGGTGAAGTACCGCGGCGGGTTCGCACTCGTTCCGGTCGACGGTTACGCCTATCCGGTCGATCAGGCCGGCGCGGAGCTGGCGCTCGCTCACGGGGCCGAGGACTACACCCAGCCGAAGCAGAAGGCTGGTGCAAGGGAGGTAGGAATGTACAAAGGGGTTCCGGACGAGGGCCTGGAGAGGCTCGCAAGGATCTTCAAGGCGCAGTCGGATCCGGGCGTGAGCCCCGCCGGCCCGCTTCCCGGTGATGAGGATCTGGACGAGGCCGAGTCCGAGGGGGAGGCCGAGGAGCGCGGAGAGATGATCTCCCCCGAGCAAGCTCTGTCAAAGGCGAAGGAGCTGTGGGACGAGGACACCGCGGCGCACATCGTCTCTGCCCAGGGTCAGAAGGGGTACGATGCCTGGTTCATTGAGGCCGAAGTCTTCGTCCCGAGCGAGGAGATGGCGGACTTCCTTCAGTTCATCGAAGCTCCGGGTCTGGAGGAGTGGAAGGACGCTCTGTACGAGGCTTACGACGATCAGCCCGGTGTCGAGGGCAACCCTGGTCGGTGGGCTCATACTAGCTCCGTGAGCAACGTCATCGAGGAGAGCAACGGCATCAGGTTCACGCTGACCTACAGCGCGTTCATGGACATCTGAGGAGTCGATCATGAAGATGCACAGAGGCGTTTCGGACGAGGGGCTGAGAAGGGTTGCCCTGAGCCTCACGGACGAACCCGCCTACATCCCGGACATCCAGCCCGACACCCGGGAGGAGGACTTCAGCGACATCCAGGAGGGCTTGGAGCGGTACGAAGAGTACCTGCGGGCCTCCTTGGCAGCGATCCAGACCATCGATTTCGAGGCTATCGAGGGGGCTGCGAACGGTTCGAACCCCAGGACGCTGACCGAAGCCATCAGGGCTCTCAGAGAGAGTTCTGAAGGGATGCAAGGTCTCCTGCACAACATCGACGTTTTCGGAGCCTAAGATCTATCTAACCTCTTGACATCTCGCTCATCCAGCCCTATATAGGTAGCTGCTCCGCTCATTGACAATTCGGTAGTCTATCATGGGCCGGAAAGGTTTCGACAGCGGATGTGACGGTGTTCACTGCGTGTACCGCTTGTAAGTCAGCGGTTTAAAACGACTTTCAACAGACAAATGCCGATGCAGATGTCATCCCCTTCCCGAAGATGGCCGTTCCGTCGCTCCAGCGAGAGGCGGCTTAGGGAACGTCGGACGTGCGAGGTGCTCGTAACTCGCACGGCCGGCGCAATTCGAGACGAGCAACCCACGGTTTGACAGGTCGCACCGAGAAGCAGCCTGGACCCTGGGAGTGCAGTCGTGCGGCACTCTCTGAGACCTTCAGCGCGACCACACACGTAACGAAGTGAACGCTCGACTCTACTGGACGGGGTTTCGATACCCCCCGGTCCACCACTAATGTACAGAGGTGTGTAATGTCCTATAAAAACGAAGACGAACAGAGAGCCTATCAGAAGGCATGGGTGAAGAAGCGCAGGGCCGACTGGATCAGGTCTCATGGGTTGTGCTCGAAGTGCGGATCTTCTGAGAAGCTGAATGTCCATCATGTGGACAAGAAGCAGAAAGTGGACCACAAAGTGTGGTCGTGGAGTGAAGTTCGTCGTGAGGAGGAATTGAGCAAGTGCGTGGTTCTTTGCGTTGCATGTCATGCCCGCCTTCATGGAGACGAAGTTCCGGAACCACCCCATGGCACGATGATTCGGTACAAGAGCAAACGGCATCCGTGCAGGTGTGTTCTCTGTAGAGAAGCCAATACAGCCTACGAGAGTGTTCGTAGACCTCGATGATTTCGTTGTTGGCAGCAGCAGGTCAAAGGCTCGGTAACGTCGTGCGCTCACAGGACGGGTCAAGAAGGGACGCACGGGACCAATCATTGCGGGGTGGTCAAGTGGCAAGACACCAGGTTCATACCCTGGAGACCGTGGGTTCGAATCCCATCCCCGCTACTAGGCCGACCAGTCCGAGGGGTGAGGTTGTGCAGTTCCGTCTCACTGCACAGGGTGACCGGTTTCCGGGAACCCGTGGAAGAGGGGCTCTGGGTCCAGAGTGAACGGATGTGACCTGGGTATGCCGTGTAGGGCTGGTTGGCCTTTTTTTAATACCGAGGTGATTGTCATGGTGCATTCTCTACGAGAACAGGCCGTCACCCTTCGAGAGAAGGGTCTTTCTTATTCCGAGATAAGAGATCGTCTAGGCATCGCAAGAAGTACCCTTAGCTACATGCTGAAAGATATTGTTCTTACGGAAAAACAGAAGAAACGATTAGAAAAGAAGAAGAAAGACGGACAGAAAGTTTTGCGGGCTTGGTCCGAGACTCAACCTCCAGAGGTCCTAGCAGCTGTTAGCTCCCGTGGAGGGAAAGTGTGCCAGGAGCGTCATTCGGAGGCTCTTCGTAAGCACTTGTCCTTGGGTTGGAAGGCTGCCATGCTGACTTATCGAAAGGATGAGCTGCCTATTAAAATTTCTTTAGAAAAAATCTATAATAGAGTTTTTTCCAAAGAACTGATAGGTAGGCGGGCCATAGACTTCGCATGTAAAGATCTTCTTATAGAACACACATCAGACCCCACCCACGGAGTGTTTGATCTCGTTAGGAGGTTTGAAGACGTTGTTTCTGATCCTCGCAAGAAGATAGCCTATCTGGATGTTTCCAAAATAGGTCCTTCTACTAGGAAACGGTTGGAGAACCTCGGCGTCCTGGTTTTAGATTTTCGGGCACTGGCCTAACCTGGTAAGGCACATGCTTTGGGTGCATGGGATTCAGGGTTCAAATCCCTGGTGTCCGACCCAAATGATCTCAAACCGCTCATTTTCCCTCTTGACAACCTCCCTCTAGTGGATAGACTGTGCCCGAGTAGGAGGTCCTCATGAAGAACTTCGTCGTGGTGGTGTGGGCCTTTGGGAGCGGAGCGAAGGTGAAGTTCCACTTCATCTCCGAAGAGCACCCGGTCAAGGCCATCATCAAGGGCGTCGAGACGCCTGACGTGTGGGACGACATGCTCGCGGAGTACCCCTGCACCGATGAGGGGCTGGAGCAGCTGATCTCGTACTACAGCGACGGCGATGTCATGGTGGCTGCGTCCGAGCTGCCGCACTGAGGGCTCATGAGCTACGAAGGGTACATAGTCTACTACTGCGAGAACGGCCACAAGGTCGACATCAGGGACTGCTACGAAGGGGGCGACGAGGATCTTGTCTGTGAGGTCTGTGGATCGAAGGAGATGGTTAGGGACCACGTCGATCAGACGAACGGCTGCTGCTGCTCGCAGATTCCCGAGAAGTTCCGTCCGTGTCCTTGCCACGAGAAGGACCTGAAGCAGCTCGGGTGGGACTCGTTCGAGTGCAACTACTGCAAAGGGGGTGGTATTGCAGAGCGCATCATTCACTACTACCCTGAGGACTGCGAGTGCAAGGGTGGGGATCCTGCGTGTCGCAAGTGCCACGGCACGGGGCAGAAGCACGAGCCCTCTACTTGGGATAACACTACGCACTGTACGCCTTGTAGGGGCACAGGGAAGCTCTGGGAAGAGCGTTACGACATCACCCCTCTGAGGAGAGGGAAGAAGGACACGAGGTAGACCATGGAGAAGAATCAGCGTCAGTGCGACATCCTGAACACCCAGACGGGCAAGTGGGAGCCGGCGGAGTTCGAGGCCATCAAGAGGGGGTCGGTCTTCCGGCTGTTCGATCCCCCCGGTCCCGGGCGCGTCGAGTTCGGCGTTCCGAACCTCGCGCTCGCGGACGCCACGAAGACCTCCGAGGGGGTCGGCACCGTGAACTGCGAGCAGCTCAACTGGACGGGGGATGACTCCCCCACGCCTGTCGACTTCGCCACGGTCATCCGTGAGCTGAAGGCGTTCCCGGGGAAGAAGTTCCGCAGGGCCGGCTGGAACGGCAAGGGTATGTGGATCGCCCTCCAGAAGCCGGACGTGAACTCGAAGATGACCCTGCCGTACATCTTCATGAAGACCGCCCAAGGCGATCTCGTTCCGTGGCTCGCCAGCCAGACGGACATGCTCGGAGAGGACTACGAAGAGGTCATCGAGCCCTAGAGATCTTGTGATAGGATCTCCCTCACCATTCTCTGCCCAAAGGGAGGCATCCAATGCGTCTCATACACGTCAGCGATCTGCACATCAAGGCCCTCCCGAGGGAGAACAAGGCGGTCCGCGAAAAGCTGCACGGGGCTCTAAAGCTCGTCGGCTCGACCGATAAGCTCGTCATCACGGGCGACATCACCGACGATGGCTTGGAGAGCCAGTACGCACAAGCCTTGGAGATGCTCCTGCCGTTCAAGGGGCGCATCGTCATGTGCCCGGGGAACCACGACTACGGTCTCCTGGGCTCCTTCTTCGATGTCAAGTCCGCGAGGCGCTGGTACCGGCTCTGCGAGGATCTGGAGGTCCACGACCTCACCGAGCTGAAGGTCGACGGGTTCGTGGTCGGGCAGATCCTGGCTCTGGACACTTGTCTGGGTCACGGAAGCATCATCGATTTCTCCCAGGGCCGGGTTGGGTTCTGGCAGCGGCGTGAGCTGAAGAAGTTCCTCGCGCGGACGTACAAGAGCCGGATGGTCAGCATCGTCATCATGCACCACACTCCCTTCTACGCGGAGTGGTTCTGCCGTCTCCAGGACGCCAAGAAGTTCTTCGATACGGTGCTCGGCCAGGCGGACTACGTCCTGATGGGTCACGAGCACAAGGAGAAGCGATCCCACTACCCGATGAAGGAGCCCGAGGAGAGAGCCATCACGCAGTTCTACTGTGCAGGTGCCTTGTTCCAGGACAAGACCAGCCCCACCATCATCCATCTGCACGACGCTCGATGATTGCCTCTTGACTTTCCCCCAGGCATACCTATAGTGTGAAACCTAGCTGCGTATAGCTACAACATCCGGAGGGACGAGATGAACGAGAAGACGGGGAAGACCGAGAAGGCCGAAGAGAAGGTGATCGCTGCCAAGTCCGAGGGCTCGCCCAAGGCTACCCTGGGGGATGTCGCGGAGGTGGTGCCGCTGAAGCATCTGGAGGCAGAGAAAGATCTGCACGCGATCACTCTCAACCTCTTGAAGAAGGCCGAGACCGAGCTGGCGGCGGCGAAGTCCATCGTGTCCGACCGGGACGAGGTGATCAAGGCTCACGACAAGATCTTTCGCGAAGTCGAAGACATCCGCAACCTGGCGGTCAAGGAGACCTGCGAGGCGAAGAGCAAGCTCGTGGTCGCCAACAAGGTCATCGAGAGCCTGAAGACGGACATTGAGAACCTCAAGCTCGACGTGGAGAGGAGGAGGAGCAAGGTCAAGCTGGCTACGGCGATGGCGGTGGAGTACCGGAGAGAGTCCGCGAAGCTGCACGCCCGGCTCACCTCCGAGGGCATCCCGCTGGAGCCGCTGTCCGAGGAGCCCGTTCTCGACGAGGAGGAGTACCCCGTCGAGGAGGGCACGATGCCGGTGCTAGAGGCCCAGGTAGTCGTGCCCGAGTAGCCGGTGATCCACCTCAAGGAACAGCTCTCCCCGAAGAAGGGTGGCGAGGACTCCTGGATCTGCGGCCGGTGCTTCTTCTGCGGGGCCCCAACACGCTACTGGCACGAGAAGACCTCGACCCCGGTGTGCCTGCCATGTGGCAATAAGCGCCTCGTGGTGGAGCTGCCAGAGCCCTCAGAACCGATCCAGAGGTTGAAGCCGCAGGAGCGGCTCAAGGAGCGTCGAAAGACCTCTTGACTTCTCAACAGGGCTGGCTATAGTTCGGAGAGAGCATGGAGGAATCATGACGACCAAGTACGAGGAGGCGCAGAAGCGCGTCACCGAGAAGAACCCTTGCGGGCTGACTCTGAGGCAGCGTCTGAAGGTTTGGTTCTGGGGGACGCGAGTGGGTGTTGCCCTCCATGCTCTGATGGGCAGGCCCACGGCGTACAAGCTGACCGTTCAAGGCACCTTGTGCCTCAAGTCGAACTCTTTGATAGTAGGCTGTAGGATCTACCCTCCGCTAGACCTCCCGAGGCTGATCGGCCCTACTTCGGAGTGCATGGAGCTTCGCCGTGGCTGAGGTGTGCCCACTCTGCGGGGAGAACCTGGAGCCTGGGGGTGCAGCTCGCCGGGCTGGATGGAAGGTCTGCACCCACCACCGCATTCTGATCATGGCTTCGAAGTACGAGACCCGGTGCAACGAGTGCATGGGCCGGATCATGCTGGGCGAGGAGATCCTGCTCTGGAAGGATGGCGAGGGTGGGAGCTGGGTGGTGCTGCACAAGAAGGAGCGCTGCAAAGGCGCAGTGAACTTCGTGGAGAACGCCCCTGCCGGTCCCTGGGCCACGCTGTACCTGGTTCCAGGAGCACCGACCGAGGTCGTGAAGGCGGCCTACCGTGCGCTGGCGCAGAAGTACCATCCCGACCACGGAGGAGACACAGCCAAGATGCAGGCGCTCAATGCGGCGATGGGGAAGCTGGTGAAGTAGATGGACAAGCCGAAGACCCAGGTCGAGGAAGCCAAGGAGCAGATCAATGCGCTCGTGCACGAAGCACTCGGTCTCGATCCTGCTTTGAATCCCTACGCAGAGGTGGGTAAGGTTTTGGCTGACAACTACATCGCTCGGCGGGATGCGTATCGGAAGTTCCAGGAAGATCTGCACAAGATTTTCAATAAGATGGGGATCCCCGAGGAGAAGAAGTAGATGTCGATCATCTGGGTATTCACTATCGCGTGCATCATCCTCTTCGGTGGAGGCTTCATCTGGGGCTTTGTCGTGCGTGGTTGGGAGGTGAAGAAGCTGGAGAAGAAGTACGATGACTACTTCCAGCTCTCCATTGCGCGCATGTGTGATACCGACGATGAACTGCATTGCTACCGTGAGGACGCCGTTCGACTCTGGAACGAGGTCATCAAGTACGACAAGACCATCCCGTCGAGAGGACAGGTCTGGATCGACAAGGCGACGTCACGAAGCGGCAGGCCGCGTTCACAGGTGGAAGTCATTTGCGCGTTACTGGATTGGATGAGAGAGGGAGTGGACGAATACGTTTGTTCCGAGCCAAGGTATATTGGCTCAATTCCTCCGAGGGTTGAGCTACCCTGTACACCTAAAAAGAAGGAGGCGAAATGAAGCCGTACACCTGGAAAAAGATCGCAGAGGCGTCGAAGGCGGAGAAGAAGCTCATCGTCGAAACGTACGGGTTGCTCGGGGCGGTCGCCATCGAGCTATCTCATGCGATGACTGGCGCTTTGCTGGTGGACAGCATGACGGCTTGCGCGGTTCACAAGCATCTTCGCCTCTGCGGACTCTGTGTATTCGAAACTCAGAGTTGCGACTATGAAGGCGCGAGGAAGAACAACTGGATCAAGTGGTACGCCGAGCTGCACAAGGCCTCCAGGAAGAAGAAGTGAGCACCGACCGGCGCAAAGCCCTGATCGAGAAGATCCGCCTCCTCTTCAACAGAGCGGAGCGCGCGGTCATCGATGCAGACGACCCAGCTTCCGTAGACCATGAAGCTCAGCTCGCGCTGGAGACGGCGCGTCGGCTGATGCTCCAACACGGCATCGAGGAGTCGGAGCTGGAGGGTACCACCGTCCGTCGAGGAACCCCTGCCGAAGGCAGCGCTTTGACGGTTACATTGTCAATGTCCAAGCCGGCGAAGTGGGTGCTGTCCCTGGCGGTCGTCATCGCGGACTACTTCTCATGCAAGGCGATCTACATCCCAGCCACGAAGAAGCTGAAGGGTGAGATCATCTTCTGCGGTGTCAACATAGGCATCGAGGCCTCCGCGTATGCCTTCGACTCCGTCCTGAACCAGATCCGGGTGCTCTCCAAGAAGTACAAAGTGGACAATCGGAGTTGGGAATACTCTAGGCTCCTGCAACTCCGCTTCCGCACCTGGGAGGAGTACAGGGCCAAGGCCAAGTCCGAATACTGCTTCGGCATCGTGGTGGGGCTCAACGCTCGGCTGGAGGAACTGCGAAAGCAGGAAGCCGCTACTCCCGAGGACGCGCCCACCACGGCGTTGGCGATCTCGTACTCGACGGTCGCGGATGAGATCGCGCTGATGGTTGATCCCGATCTGTCGGAGTTACTACCTCCACCTCCGATGTGGACGGGGAACAAGCACCTCCAGGCCGGGATAGAAGACTCGAAGGATGTCCATATCACCCGGGGGCTCGGGGCTCCTGAGGAGGAGACCAAGTGAAGTTCCGAGTCCTCAAGCCGGTGGCCTCCGAGTGGGTCGAGTCCGAGGGATCCGTCGAGGACGCCATCCAAGGCCATCATGCAGACGCTCCGGAGAACTTCGCTCACGGTGACGGCAGCACGTACCGGATTTATCTCTCCGAGGAAGAGAGCACTGAGGATGTTCGCGAGATCATGAGCTTGAGGCTCTACGAGACCGAGGACGGGCAGAAGCTCATCTCGACCATCTACCACACAGGGATCTTCCGACAGGGTGGTTTCAAGGACAAGCCTCTAAGAGACCGTACCATTCAGAAGATCTGTGAGGAGTTGGGTACGACACGAGAGAAGCTGTTCGCTCGTAACCCTGGAGAAGAAAAATACAGGTGGTCGAAATGAATGCTCTCCTTCTCATCCTGGCCTTCGCCCTGTTCCAGCCCACCGACACGGTGGTCTTCGTGGGGGACAGCATCACGGCCGGGTACTACCCTGAGATCGCGGCCAAGGCCTTGCACACGCCGCTGTACCGGTACGCGGTGCAGGGGGCACGGATCAAGCGGATCCACAAGCTGGTCGACAAGGCGCTCGCGAGGAGGCCCACCTACGTGGTGCTGTACGCCGGTCTCAACGACTGCGCGGATGCGAATTCGGATCCCTACATCGTCTTCAACAGGCTTGAACGTCTGGTGCGGAAGATCGAGTTCTCAGACTCGACGCCCGTCGTAGTGAAGCACCACGGATGGTTCGGGGAGCCGAAGTCGTGGCATGGTTCTGCCTGCTCGTACCTGCTCAACTCGATGATGGAGTCGCGCTGGGAGGGCTACATCCGCATGGTCGACACCCGGTATCTCGCGGACCAGGAAGACACCCTGCTCAAGGAGTACGACGCCGGGGATGGGCTACACCTCAACTACCGGGGTCACAAGGCTCTTGCCGAGATGGTGGTCGACGAGCTGAGGAAGAAGGGTGGCAGGTAGTTTGGAACTGGATTGCTTCAACCTTGATCGTCTTGTAGTCCTGGAGTACCTCTGGAGGAATAGAGGTGAATGGCGTACGGGCTTTTCTGTGGTCACCTGGTGGCAGTCCAGGTGCCTCATGAAGCACATGACCGGCTCTAACGGTGAGCGCCCCATTTTCCCTGGGTGTTGGCTCGTACGGATTCACTCTGATCCTCACATAGAGTGCTGGCCTGCTTCGGAGCGCTTCTTTCGGAAGCATGCTGCATAAGGGGTTGAGAGGTCTTGACACTTCGCAAGTGATGGTTAGATTGGCCGTGGAGGGTTCAGATGGTTAAAGCTGCGGGCAGGATGCACGGGTCCTTCGAGGAGCGGATGTTGAACAACCTGGAGAAGAGCACCAAGAAGAAGCGGTCGGGTGGGAAGCTCACGCGACAGCAGGTGATCCGCGCGCTGAAACGTCTCGAACGGGGCTGGCCCGAAGACCTATGGATCTTCGCAGCGGATTCGCAGTTGCATTTGATGGAGAAAAAAGACGGCTCCCACGCAATGACGGACAAGGAATCTCATTGGGGGGAGGGCGTCGATAGAGTGTTCATAGTTGATAGTTTTGATGGCATCGACGCTTCTGGAGGAGACTGGTAACCATGCGTGAGGCCTTCATCACAGGCAAGGATTTCAAGAGGGATGCTCTTGAGATCATCGAGCGGTGCAACGAGATCCTGAACGAGTTCGCCGCTCAGGGCATAGACCTGTCCTTGCGCGGTCTCTACTACAGGCTCGTCGCCCGGGGGTACATCCCCAACACCGACCAGAGCTACAAGCGCATCGGCAACATCGTGAGCGATGCTCGGCTCGCCGGCCTGATCGACTGGGACCGCATCATCGACCGCGTCCGCGAGACCGTGACCCCGTCGCACTGGGAGAGCCCGGCCGAGATCGTTCGGGTAGCTGCCCGGCAGTTCGCCATCGATAAGTGGGAGAACCAGCCGACACGGGTCGAGGTGATCGCTGAGAAGGATGCTGTTTCCAGCATCTTGGAGCCGGTGTGCCGCGAGCTGGACATCCCATACACCGCGAACCGTGGGTACGCCTCCTCGTCCTTGATGTACCAGCGGGGCAAGGCCCTCGGGAAGATCCTGCGTGGAAGCCTGGAGAGGGGCGGTGGTCAGCACGTCCTGGTGCTCTACTTCGGCGACCACGATCCGAGTGGACTCGATATGGACAGGGACGTCGAGGATCGCCTTAGGCAGTTCGCGAAAACCAGTCAATGCACTCACGAGCTGAAGGTGGTTCGGCTCGCGCTGACCTGGCCGCAGATCGAGGAGTACGAGCCCCCGGCGAACCCGGCCAAAGTCACAGACTCTCGCGCTGCCTCGTACATCACTCGGCATGGCGACGAGTCGTGGGAGCTGGACGCTCTGGACCCCATAGTCCTGAGTAATCTGGTGCGGAAGCACGTCCTGGAGGTCCGGGACGAGGAGCTGTGGGACGAGGCCGTAGAGCGCGAAAACGAGATGCGCAGCAAGCTGGGTGCAGCCATCGAGGCCATGGAGGACTAGGATGAGCCACCCCGACGAACCGAGGTTCAACTACCCGCCGTGCCCTACTTGCGGAGGTAAGCAGGTTCGCATGAGCGCAACCGTTGCCAATCCGATCTGCCCGGTCTGCATGCTCGACCAGGCCAAGTTCAAGGCTCTCGGAATCCCCAAGGAGGTTCTCGAAGAGGATACCCCGGCAGCGATTGCCCGAGAGTACGAGCAAAGGAAGGGTAGGATGCCCGTCTACCTGGAAGTCAAGCGCATCACCATCGTCCGCTCCGGGACGGACAAGGTGATCCTGCATGTCGGTCTCCCTGAGGGCTGCTACCCGTTCAAGGGGGATGCCTCGGTGACCATGGACGTGGCGCAGGGAAACGGAGTGGCCTACTGCCTGGATCACTTCCCTGGCGTACCCATCGAGGATCTGACTCATCTGAAGGAGGGCTAAGATGTCGAACGTGTTGATTCTCGAAGCGTCTGTGATCAAGGAGCACCTCAAGGACTTCAAGGGCGATCTGAAGGAGAAGCTGCGCTTCGCGATGCAGGAAGCTCACAAGGGTGTGGTCGGCATCGCGATCCTCTCTCCCGACGAGAAGTTCCGGGCTGCGGTCGCGGCTACGATCCTGGCCTCCGAGGGTGAGGAGAAGGAGCGCCTGGAGTGGGAGTCGAAGTGCCTCCAAGCCTTGTCCGCCGGGATAAGTGGCCTTCCGGTGAACATAGGGTTCGTTCTGGAGGAGGGTACATCACGGGGGTGGGAGCCTCTGGGCTTCCTGGCTCTCTGGAGAGAGGTGGTGGGGTAGGCATGGAAAAAGACTGCACCCACTGCAAGCCCAGCGTCTGCCCTCTCTGCCAGGGCTGGGGTGAGGTACGCGATCCCAACCGAGCCGCAGGGCTCCAAGGCTCCTACCAGACGGACAAGAAGGTGGTCTGCCCGGCGTGTACCGGTACCGGAGTTGTCTGGCCTCCGTGTTCAGAAGGATGTTAGATCACCTCTTGACTCACTGAGTAGTATGGTTACATTGGGGTTGTGGCCGAGTGCAAGGAGGTCTGCGGTGGCTGAGATGTTCGATATTGAGGATGTTGTGCCCTCCACGCCGGAGGAGCTTCGCCGTCAGGAGATCGACGAGCTGAAGGCTGGCTGGGCCTCGGACCCTTGTTTCGACATCGAGGATACCGAGGGCTTCGAGGATGTCCGAGAGGAGCTGGACAGCTTCCGTGTCGAGATGGAATACAAGTGGGCGGAAGAGAAGGAAACCAGGCTCCGCCATTTGGCAAAGAAGTTCGGGTTCAACCTCGTAGGGGATGGGTTGTATGAGGGGGACACCCCCACCCACGTCATCCCCAGGATGTTCGCTTCGGAAATGGAGAAGCTCCTCGACCGCATCAATGGTCTGGAGGACAGGCTCGAACGGGTTGAGAACAGGATCGACGGTATAGAGGGGAACGACTAGATGGGCACGAACTACTACATCGGTGACCTCACGGTAGATGATGACGAGGATGACCCCAAGTTCCACATCGGGAAGGTGTGTACCCTTCATGAAGGACGGCTGCACTTCGTCTGGGCGCAGCGGATGACCAAGGCCCTCAAGGCTCGGATCGCGGAGAAGGGGGTCCTTGATGACTGCGGTAGGCGCTACAACGAAGCGGAGTTCCGTGACGTGCTCAACGATTGCCACACTTCCGACTTCAATAGTGCCGGCAAGAAGTTCTGCTGACCTCTTGACTTCCTAACAAACAGTGGCTATATAGTTCAGCAGGGCTCGCACTATCAAGGAGAGGGCATGGCAACGAAGAAAAAGACGACCAAGAAGGACAAGGGGTTGCTCTCGGAGATCCTGCGGGATGACCGGGACAAGGAGATCGAGGTCCTGAAGGAGGAGGTCGAGCGGGTGAGCCTCGCCAACTTGGATCTCGACCGACGCCTCCAGTCCATGACGGGAGCCTGGACCGTCAGCAATCAAGATCGGCGTCAGGAGTGCGAAGACCACACCGCGGCCTTGCGCCGGCTCAACACCAACCACGCCGAGGCGACCCAGAAGAACCAGGAGCTGCTGGACTCCAAGAACCGAGAGATCGCCAAGCTGAGGGAGCGCATCAAGGCGTACGAGAGCTGGGTGAGCAGCATCCGGAGGCTGGACCTTATGATGCTCCCGGCGGAGTCGGCTCTCTCCCACACGGACATGTCGTTGAGCCTGCTCATTTCGTCTCTGAAGGGTGCGACCTTGGAGCAGGCGATGCAGGATCTCGGGTACATCGAGACGGTGTTCGGCTTCGAGGCTCCCAGGACCTCCAAGTTCATCGTTCATCTCACGAAGACGGACGGGCTCTACAAGAGCGTGGAGGGATCGCAGCGTCAGCCTTCCTCGACCCAGATCTACGCGATCAAGGAGTTGCGCCAACATCTCAATATCGGGCTGAAGGACGCCAAGGAGATCACGGACACCCTCTACGAGGGGAAGCCCAGCGAGATCGAGTTCTCCAGCCGCGAGGGCGCGGAGAAGGTGGCGGAAGCCCTGCGGATCTGCGGGTACTTCTACGTCGCCATCATCGAGAGGTAGGACATGCTCAAGAAGATAGTACCCATCGAGCGTTCGCAGAAAGGCGGACTCCCCGGGGAGACTGTCGAGCGTCACCCGTCGTTCGGGCTGGTGGGGTTGTTCAAGACCTGCGGATCTCAGCCGCTCTTCGGGAGCCCGTTGGAGGTCAACAACGGCTACGTCACCATCAAGATCAGCCACGGGGAGAAGATCCACTCGGGGCACGGGTACGACCGGTACTTCCCCCGCAACACCGTCGTCGAGGTCATGATCAGCGAGGCCCAGTTCGCTCAGCTCATCACGAGCTGGAACTCGGGCGAGGGCGTTCCCTGCACGTTCGACTTCATCGCCCCTGGTGGCGAGGGAAGCGTGCCGGGCTGGCCGGACGACGACTACGTCTCCGACACCGAGCAGGTCCGCAACGAGTTCAAGGACCGGATCTCCGACGTGAAGAAGAAGGTCGAGACCGCGATCACCTCGATGAACGCGATCCTGGGGAAGAAGGGCGCGCTCACGATTGCGGAGAAGGATTCGATCCGAGAGGGCATGATCGCCCTCTCCCGGCTCCTCGACGACTCCGCCCCCTTCATGGCCGAGCAGTTCGTCGAGGTGACCGAGAAGGTCGTCCAGAAGGCCATGACCGAGATCGATGCCTTCGTCACCAAGGTCGCCGTCCACACGGGCCTGGAGAGCCTGAAGAAGATGGAGGTCTCGGGGCTGAAGCTCGCGGATGGTAGCACACCGAAGAGACTCTCGACGGGGGATCTGGAACTCGATGAGAACCTCATGTACAGGCACGTCGACAAGGTCACGTCCGCCGATCCCGAGCAGGGCTGGGAGGACGACGATGCGTGACGAACGGAAGTGTAGCTGCGGCGGGATCGACATCGGGGTCGGTGTGATGCACGAGCCGATCTGCGAGCTGAATGACGCGGGGTGGATACACAAGCTGGAAGAGGACATCAGAGACCTAGAGGGTAGGGGTAGTTCCGGTCGAACCGTCTTCATCGTCTCTCGCCACAAGTGCACGACTCCGGACGGTGACCACCTCTTCGAGATCCAAGGTGTGTTCACCTCCGAGGAGAAGGCCATCGCGGCTTGCCGTGACGAGAACTACGGCTACGGACCCGAGGTGCTCGACCAGGAGCTTCCGCACGAGAGCACTCCCTGGCCGGGCTACGTTTACCCGCACGCGCCCAAGGTCGATTAGCACTTGACAGCGCCTCCCAGGTGGTTACATTTAACACTGAACGGAGCGCAGAGACATCACGCTCCAACAGGACCAGGGCACCTGTTCAGAATGCCCTAAGGGCTTCGGCCCTGTCACTGAGGAGGCCGGAATAGTCACCCGGCCACTACCCTCGGCCCCTGGCGGTGTTCTCCTTGTCGCCGCCGGGGGCCATTTTTATGAATCCAAAGTCCGATGTGGTATAAAAAGGCCATGCGCGGCATCCCCCCAGAAGGTTTCGTCCGTCTCGCCAGGTTCGTGGCGCAGCTCGACGAACAGCTCTCGATAGAGTGGACGTCGCCGGATCTCTCCGACGAGGTGGATGAGTACACAGAGAACCCTTGGAACCAGGTGTACATGAAAGGCAGGGGGATCGAGCTGGGGAGCGCCGACGAGGTGATCGAGTTCCTGAGCACCGGAGCCATGACCCCATTCTCCGCTGATCAGCTCCCCCAAGTCGAGAACGTGACCTTGGGTGGGGAAGCCTTTGCCTCTGAGATAGAAGATCCTGGATACCGGGAGTCCTTCGACTCGATGGAGGAGGAGCTGTCGACGAAGGGGTCCATCACCCTCCCGGCTCCGATCCTGTTGAAGCTCGGGGGTGCCTACTACTGCTTTGCGGGAAACCGGCGGATCAACCTGGCCTTCAAGTATGATCTCCCCTTGGAGGTCTGGCTCGTTGAGGTTCCATGAACCGCGAGGATGATGATCCCACTCGTCCGATTACGTTAATCCCCAGACCCCGCTGCGCCAAGCCTCCAGAGTCCCCCTGCGCCTTCAAGGACGAGGAGGGGTTCTGCTCTAAAAGATATACCACTTGCCGATGGAAAGCTCTCTCGAACCCTCCATCTAGGTCGAAACGCGATCAATCCTGAGCCCTCCAGGAGCCGTTCTAAGGCCCTGCCGGCGTTCAGGCTGTCCGAGTGCGGGTTTTTGGTCGAAAGGCTTAGAGGGGCTGCGTCAGGAGTTCCTGTGCCGGGTAGCGTTGTACTCCTCCCAAGCGGTCGAGAATTCTGAGTAGTTTTCCCAGACTGCGTAGAGGTGGCCGCACTTGGGGCAGAACTTGTTCTGATCTTCGGGCTTGGTCCAGAAAGACGAGTGCGGACCCGGGTGATCTTCCCAATGGTATCCGCAACTTAGACAGCGGAGCTTGGCGAGCTTCTCCTTCAAGGACCTCCCTCAGTGCCCGTAATTGAAGCCGTACCTGAACCTTCGAATCTTGTCACCGTCTTCGTGGTCTGTGAACGTGAACTCACGTCCAAAGCTGCCTCAACAGCCCTCGGCGGCGATCTCCTTGTAGGCCTCCATCTCTTTCTCGTTCCCCACCTCCGCGAGGCGAAAGTGGCTGGTGCACGCATAGCCCTCCCGGTGGACCTTGGCGATCCGGGCGGTTAAGAAGTCCGCGAGCTTTGGGTTCTTGTACCGCTTGAAGATCCACTCCCAGGTGGGACCGAGGTAGGAGTCCCGGTCGAAGCTCTCCTTGCGGCTCATGGTTTAGACCTTCTCATCGCCGGGAACCGCCACGCCCGCCTTGATGATCTCCAGGCAACGTTCGTAGGTGCACCTCTGGAGTCCGCAACAGAACGTGCACCAAGGGTTCCTCGAAACCTCCTTGGATCTGTAGCGGCAGGTCTTGGCCTCTTTCCGCCAGTCCAGGACAGCCTTGCCGTACTTTCGTTTCGGGATCATCGTTCACCTCACTTGGCCCCTGCCGGTACCGTTGCAGTCGGGGCAGGTCGTGTACCCCGGAGTCACGCAGCATTCGATCCCCGGGAGAGATGCTCCTTGCGCCCCGTAGGCCTGTCCGCTTCCCTTGCATCGAGGACAGCTCCGGTAGTAGACGTCGAGGTCCTCATCGCCCAGCTCTTCCCGTAGCCGCGCGTTTTCGGTTTCCAGGGAGGCCAGTGACTTCTCACCGAGCCGAGCTGCCGCCTGGAGCGCCTCGATTCGGGATTCCCGGAGACGCATTCCCGCTATGGCAGAATTGAGTTCTCTTTGGGCGAGTTCCAGAGAGAGGCTGATCTCTGCCGTCATCGCACGCGCAGCGGCGAGGACGTGCTCCGCAGCCTCACCGATAGTCTCGTTGTCGTCCGCCGCCAGCGCAGACCGGGCTTCCTCGATCTGCGTTTTGCAAGCCATGAGGTCATCGAAGACGAGGTCCCGCTCCTCTTGGATCTGCTTGATCTCGGCCTTGTACTGGGCCTCGATCTCGTGGATCGCGATCCACACCCGACCTTGAGGGACGGTTGTGCCGTACAGAAGATCCGTGATCCTGTTTCTGATCTCGTTGAGGTCCATCATCCCACCTTCTTTGCCTTGCCCCAGCAGTCGTCACACAGTTCGAAAAGCTCGTCGTCGCACCCGTAGCACCACCCGACCGTGCGCCCACAACCCGGGCACACGAACGTCCCGCCGCAGTCGTGGCCCCCGGGCCGGAACCTGCCCTTCTTGTCCCTCTCGGGCGGGACGAACGGGGTGAGCAGGTAGCGTCGATAGTAGCAGCCCGGCTGATGAATGGCTTGAGGCACTAGCCGTTTCCCTTCTCCATCAATCCACCTCCTTCGGCACCGTGCGGAACGCCTCGCAGAAGTTCTCGTAATCGACCGTGTTGTCGCCCGTACCGCTCGGGAGCTGCCGCAGCCGGTTGATGGCGTCCTCGAACGTCGTGGTGTACGAGCACCACTCGTCGTAGAGGCGCACGACACCATCCTTCATGAGATCCTCGGTGCAGCAGACGCAGGTCGGCCCCATGTCACCGAACCCCATCCCCACCCTGTTGAGCTGCCGCGTTAGTTCGTCCCGGAGCTTCTCTCGCTGCGATCTGATTTCTCCCACAGTGCCCTCCTACAGATCCAGCAGCTCGTCGAGGGCTGCCTTCACGTCCGGGTGCTTCGGGCACTCGGGGTTGAAACAGGCCTTGCCGGTCGGCTCGTTCGGATCGAGCCCCTTCTCGGAGCACTCCTTGGCCGTGTAGGCATCCCGGATGTAGAGCGTCGTCAGCTTCCCTCCGCAGCGGTCACAGTTCTTCATGGTCTACTCCTCGTCCTCGTGATTGTCGCCGTAGCGGTCCTCATCGTATTCATCGTCATCGGGACCCTCATCGTCATCGGGACCCTCATCGTCATCGGGACCCTCATCGTCATCGGGACCCTCATCGTCATCGGGACCCTCATCGTCATCGGGACCCTCATCGTCATCGGGGCCCTCATCGTCATCGGGGCCCTCATCGTCATCGGGACGTTTGTAGATGTCCATGATCTTCTCCTTGTTCAGCGAGGGTCAGCTCGCTTCTCCTACTTGGGAATATAACTACTATAGTGAGGCTGTCAAGAGCTAACCGCAGAAATCCTGCATGAACTTCGAGCGCCTCGAAGCGTAGGCTTGCGCTAGCTCGTACACGTAAGCATTTGCGTACTCGGGACCGTGCTTGTCTGTGAGGAGTTTTCTCAGTTGGTTCAGTGCCGTGGAGACGGAGTCACTCCCGGAGAACGACCGCGCCATGAGCATCATGAAGACCTTGAATTCCGGGGGCACATTGACCCCGGGAGACTTTACGACCGGCTCACTTGGTCTTGTGGAGTCGGTCAAGCAGGGCTTTTTCATCCTTCAGTTCCTCCGGTGTCGGGACGTGGCAAGTGCGCCTATACGTGTTCAAATTGCAGTTGCAACCCGCGCCGAATGCGAGATAGAATTTCATACGCTCTTTCACCTTCGTATCGGGCTCTTCGACGTACTTTCCGCACACCCACCGAGTGCCGTCCCACAAGAGGTGCGGGCACCCGTGCCACGCTGCCCAATCTTCGAGCTGGTAGAAACTGCACGGACTTTTGCGGCAACAAAATCCGCAACCTATACACTCGTTCGATTTCATTCTTGCACTTCGACTTCATACTCTTCTATGATGTGGGCGTTGATAAGAACCCATGCCGTACTTCTGATATCCGACGAACCCCGGCGGAGGTAATATTCTCTAACCCAACGGAATGCCGGAGCCCATTGTCCGTCTATGAGTGCGAGCTGGCAGTCGTCGGGGAGCCCGAGCTTCTCTGCTCTTTCTAAGAGGTCGTCTCCTTGGACGATACGGTGCATCTTGACTTTCAAAGTCACTTTGCTCTCGTCGGCTGGAGGTTGAGGACGTCACCCAATTTCGGCAACCAGGATCGTACCCTCTTCTCGACCGGCTCTACCGGCTCGATCTCCTCGACCAGCTCTTCGAGCGCCAGCTTGTCACTCTTCGCACGTCGTTTCTTCTCGGTGTCCACGCTGTCCTCCTACCTGGAATGTAACCACTCGGGAGAGGCTGTCAAGGGCTACTACCAGGAAAGAATACCCACCTTGCGCGTGCCCTCTCCGTCACTCACGTCGTCCATTGGGAATCCGTCATTTACCCAGCCTTTATCGGACTCCCTACGAAGGCTCTGTACCTCACAGGAATGCTTCCCTGCATGACCGGCTTTCCGTGTGCAATAGAACTCCACGAGGGCATCGGGGCCTATCGATGCATTCTTTACGAATTGGTCGCGGCACAGTTTCATTTCAGCCCCCTATCTGCCCCGACGAACAGACCCATTGCTGCCGCCATGACCAGCCGCGCGTTGGCTCGCTTCTTGTCCTTCTCGTGCCACACCTTCCGCTGGGATTCCTTCTCCTCTTCGGTCAGGCCCTCCCACCACTTGCGCGCGTCTTCTCTCTTGGCCTCCTCGGCGGCGGCCTTGCGCGCGATGCTCTGAGCTGCACGCTCCTCTCGGGTTGCCGCTCGACGTCGCGCCTCGCCCATCGGTCTACCTCACCGCGTTGCCGGTCTTCGTGAACCGGACCTTCTCCAGAGCCACGAGCACGTCTCCCAGCTCCCGCCGGGCCATCTCCATGACGCGGATCGCCTCGGCTACCTGCGCCTCGTCGGTCGCGCCCTCGTCGAACGTGTCCTTGACCTCCCGGGCGATGAAGAGTGCCAGCGTGTCCCCCAGGCTGCCCTCGTCGCCTTCCTCGAAGGACGCCTTCACCAGCCCGTCCGGGTATCCCTCGTCCACGATCTCGATCAGCTTGTTCAGGTCCATGTTCGTCTCCTTGTTCAGTGCGAGTAGTCACCCCGCATTTCCTTCTACCAATGTAACCATGCCTGTCGGGGAGTCAAGGGCCGGGTCGGTCGATTCTACTGTCCCTCGTAGGAGTACATCTCGGCCTCGGAAGCGAGGTTCGAACGGAACTCCTCGCGCTTCTCGTCGATGGCCTCGACGACCTTCTCCTCGAACTCCTCGGGAGTGAGCCCCTGCTCGACGTAGCTCTCGGTCAGCTCGGTGTACCACCAAGCCTCGTCGGCTACGGGGTCGGGGCACTGGAGATCTTTCTTGTCCCTCTCGGCGTTCTCCTTGGCCTCCGCGCGCAGTCGGGTCATGACCTCTTCGGTCAGCTCCTTCAGGTGCACGTCGTCGATGTCGAGTGTCTCCAGGGCCTCCTCCCGCCAGGTGTCCTCGTCGAAGTCCCTGTCGGTGCCGTCCAGGCTGTCCGCGCATTCCCGGCACCCGTCCGCCCGCTCCTGGAGCATCTCGCCCGTGCTGCCCTGCTGGAGCCCTTCGGGCATGTTGTTCAGCTTCTCCTCGCAGTCGTCCGCGAGCGAGTTGTACTCTTCCACGAGGTTCTCGATCTCGCTCACCAGCTCGTCCAGATCCGTGATGTTCGTCAGCTCGGACACCCGGTCGTTCAGATCGTAGACCTGCGACAGGAACTCCGAGTTCGTCTTGTCCGACGCCTTGAAGTCGCAATCCCCATGGGTGCAACGGATCTTCCGACCACCGAACTTGATCTTGAGCCACCGGTAGGGATCGCCCTTTCTGATTTCGACCCCGCACTTCCCGCAGGTGCCCTGGTCCTTCTGAGCCTTCGCGACGTGGTTGATCTTCGGCATCTCAATCCTCCTCCGGCTCTCCCGCTACCGGCAACCCGAACAAGAATCCCGGACCGTTGCCTTCCTCATCGCGCGACACCTCGATGACGAACTCCTCACCCTCCTTGGTTCGCACGGTGAACCGGGGGAACTCCGCACCCCCGTCCACATCCACAATCGTCGCCCCTTCGAGCTGGGCATAGTACCTCTTGTAGAACTCGCTCCTGCGGTGCATCTCAGTCCTCCAGGTTCTCTTCTTGCCTACCCCTAATGTAACCATCCCTAGCAGGGAGTCAAGGGGCTATTTGTACTTCGTGGTGAGGGCGCGGAGCGCCTCCTGCCCACACAGGGAGATCCGGCTCGCCCACATGCCGACCAGGCTCTCGGCGGCGCTCGCCGCGTGCTGTAGGTAGGTCGCCTCGTCGTATGCCTCTATGTACCGATCCTCTTCGGTCGTCGCCGCGAGCGCCCTGTCGTGTGCGAGACGCGCCCGCTCCCGGTACATCTCATACGTCTCCTCGTGCGTCGTGACGGGCATCTCAGTCCTCCTCGCCGCTCTCGACGATGTCTTCGATGCGGAAGGTGGCGGTCCACTCCTTGCCGCAGTCGTGGCACTCGACGGTGACCTTCTTGACGTCGTCCTCGTCGGCACTGTCCTCGACCGTGTGCTCCCAGGTGTTGTACTTCCCGCAGTACGGGCACTTCGATCCGCCGCTCGCCAGGCACTCGTCTTTGAAGTTCATCTTCAACATGTTCGTTTCTCCTGCTTGGAATGTAACCACTAGGGAGAGACTGTCAAGAGGTGTGGTTCTTAATCTCTTCTACCGCCCACAACCTGTCGAGGAGGTCATCCTCGTACTGTGGATCTTCATGGATCTCGGATTCGCCCTTCTCGGCTTTGTATCGGGCTTTGTTTGCGTCTTCGGCTTCGACGAGGACACGCTGCCGCCAGATCTCCTTTTTCGTCACTATGAAGAGTGGCACTAGACGCCCGTCTCCAGGTGCTCTTCCTGGTTCGGATCGTCCTCTTCGAGGGCGAACTGCGCATCCTTCAAGAGATCGAGGGCGGCCTTGAGTGCCTCGTCGGCGCACTGGGTAGAGTTGTCCTCGACCTTGAGCCCGTCCCGGACCTCGTCGAGCTTCTGAGACAGCCTCCAGATCTTGTCCGCGAGCATCTGCCTGTCGGTCATCGGCTTGCCCATGACGCCCTCCTACCTCTCCGTGAAGACGACCTTCGAAGTCTTCTTCTGCTTGGCCTTGTTCGGGGTCGTGAGGACGAACTCCTTGCCTCTCCTCTTGAATGTCATCCCGTCCTCGAAGGGCATCTCGGTGCGGAGCATCCCGGTCTTGCCCGTGCCCTTGGGGTCGTCTCCCGCCGTCCACATGGACGTGAGGGTGAACTTCTGGTCGTGCAGGGTGTCGCCCATCTGCCTCGGGATGCCGTAGACGCCGCGCACGGATGAATCCCTCTTGTACGTGAACCGCACGGCGAACCCCGTTCGCAGGTGGAAGAGCACCGCGTTGATCCTGTCGGCGGTCGTCTTCGTGATCCACCCGCCGGAATTCACCACGACCGACATGACCGCGTAACCCGCCTTGTTCAGGTACAGCTTCACGACGTCCGTCGTGTGGTACCGGACCGCGATCATGAGCCCCTCGTTCTCCAGGCCGAGAACCTCGACCTTCGTCACCTTGGGGTAGCCCCCCAGAGCCCGCCGGATCTCCTTCTTCAGCTCGTTCGCGACCTTCATTCTCGCGTCCATGATGTCCCTCCCGTTGTTCTTCTCGCCTATCCCCAATGTAACCATCGGGGAGCGGCTGTCAAGTGCTACTCGTCGAGATCGTTCCCCTCGTCATCGAGACTGAGGAACTCGGGGTCGGAACCCTGCGCGATAAGCTCTTTCACCATTTCCGGCCCGGTGAGGCATTCCTCTTTCTCTCGCCGAACCACCCCGGAAGCCTCACCTTCGGAGATCTCGTGCGCGATACTGCTCAGGTTGCTCCTGGTGAAAGGGCCTTCGGTCAACACCTCGACCATGTAGGTCGTTTTGTAGAACTTGCGGTCGCTCGCCATGTTGTCCTCCCGTTGTTCTCTTTGCCTACCCCCAATGTAACCATCGGGGAGCGGCTGTCAAGTGCTAGGCGGCGCGTTTCCTCGACAGCTCCATCCCGTACAGCTCAAGCCACGACGTGAGGCACTCCAGGCTGGTCGTGGACGCGGCGCATTCCCGCGCGATGGTCTTACAGGTGTCGTCGTCCAGGTTCTTCCCGGAGTCGTCTAGGAGCTTCCCCAAGGGGTCCGGGTCGTTCATGTCCACGATCCAGTAGTGACCGTCGAGCGTGTCTTTGCACGCCGCTAGATCGTCATGAAGGTTCGAACCGGTGATCTGCTCGATTCCGTCCCGGAGCGTACCGCGCTCGTGGGTGCCCGGATTGGACCCTTCCCACAGGTCGTTGATCTGATCGTACAGCTCGGCCCACCGGGCGTCGAACGCCTGTCGCTGCTCGGCCTCGGCCTGGCGCTTCTCACGCTCGGCCTTGCGGCGCTCGTCGGCGATCCGCCGCTCCTCGTCGCGGCGAAGCTCCTCGGCCCGGTCCAGCTCGATCTGGGCTTTCGTTCGGCGTGCCATGCTAGGCCCCCTTCTCGACCGGCTTTCCGACCAGACAATCCCATGTCTCGGAGTTGCAGACGAGGTACTCGATGTGCTCCTCCATGACCTCTTCGTAAAGCCTCTGCGCCTCTTCGGGGTCGTCTGCCTTGGGGCGCGGCTCGACCGTGTAGGGGTGCCCCTTGATCCTGCCGTCGAAGTATTCGACGCGCGGCTCCTCGCGGTTCGCTTCCCGGAGGTACTCGTCCACCGCTTCCAGCTCTTCGTCGGTCAGGTCGCGCGTCGTGGTGAACGTGTGGCCGATGTAGTAGCACTCCTTGTTCGCTTGGAACGAGCAAATATGCACGTCCAGGTTCGCGTCGAAGAGGTGCGCCGAGAAGATCCGGTCCACACCGTCCGGGATGCCGTTGTAGAACTCCGTCTCATCGTCGATGAAGATCCGCAGATCCATCGGGATTTTCGTCTTCTCGTCCATCGGGTTCTCCTTGTCGTTGCCGGCGGGTAGTCATCCCGCCTATCCCCAATGTAACCACCCCTAGCGGGCTGTCAAGGGGTTGCGCGGTCTTTTAGTCCCCGTACAGGTGATTGAGCCGCTTGACGGCTGACTTCGACAGGCGACCGTTCCGCGCCGCGAAAGACCTCTCGTCGGGCCACAGATCGTCTGCGTAGATGTCGAAATCGGAATCCCAACACGCGCGAATGAGCTTGATCGTCTCCTCGACCGAGAGATCGTCGAACACCTCCTCGTTCGTGGAATTCGCCACCTCGACGAGCCGACGAAGGAACTCGATCCCGGTTTCTTCCTGTTTCTTCTCGGTCATGTTGCCCTCCTAGTCGCCCTCGTCGGGGAGCGGAATGCCGCCGATCTCGAAGTAGGACACGGCGAGCACCTTCCCGTTCCCGTTGTCGAACTCGGTGCACATCTTGGGGTTGTAGCCCTCGGGTGCGACGATGATCAGGTTCAGCCCACCTTCGTCGACTCCGATCACGTCGTCCCCGTCCCACCCGGACAAGTACATTCGAAGCTCTTTCACCGTGCACGCCATCTCAGACCTCCTCGGTATCTTCGCCGTTCTCGGTTATCTGGAAGAACTCGGGATCGGACCCCTGCGCGACCAGCTCTTTCGCCATTTTAGAGGCGGTCAGGATCTTTTCCCCTTCGTCGATGACGACCCCTGAACAGTGGCCCTCGCTCATCTCGTAAGCGATGGTTTCCAGGCTCAGATCGTCTCGAAGCGGCTCCTCACTCAGAAGCTCGATCTTGTAGGTCCGCTTGTAGAACTTGCGTTTGCTCTTCGCCATGTCGTCCTCCTAGTCGTCCTCGTCGTCGAGGGGGGAGAGCTGACCGACGATCTCTGCGATCCAACGCAGACCCCCATTATCCGCGAGATATTCGAATTGCCCCTCGGGGCCGCTGTTGTTGATCGTCGCAGCCTCTTCGTTTTTGAGATCGCGCACGTACTCGTCGAGCGCGCCCTCGGATAGTTTCAGAGCCCGCTGTCGCAGAGCTTCTTTTCTGTCGTTGTTCATCGTCTTCTCCTTGTTGTGAGTCGGGTAGTCATCCCGCCTTGCCCCAATGTAACACAGGCAAATCGGCGGTCAAGGGGCTTGACTCTCTTTTCCCGGTGGTTACATTTCCCGCTAGGCAGGGCAACGACCAAACGAGGAGGACGACATGGCGGTCAACTGGACAGCGAAACCGGTTCTCACGGACGAGATGGACGAGGGTTTCCGTGTGGTAACGGTGGACGGGGTCAAGCTCAAGTGGTCGGGCACGCTAGACGTCCCGGATCTAGGAGAGCAAATCCACGTCACGTTCAACGGGTTCGGTCGTGGGTTCGTGCGCGGCTACTGCTACATGGACGGGTTCGCCGCGCTGCTCGTCGAGCCGGAGAAGTTGCCCGATTGGTACGTCAAGCAGTCAAAGACAACGCACTACAAGCCGGAAATGCCCATGAAGATCATCACCGTCTTCGGAATCGAATTCAAGACCGTAGATGATCCCTTCCGGTGCCGGTACGACGACTGCTCGAAGGGATACCCGGTCGCCACGGACGACGAACACGTAACTTGCCCCGCGTGTCGGAAGGATATGGGCCTGCCTCCCTTGACAGCCTGAAACCGGTGGTTACATTGGGTAGCAGGGACAGCGAACAACGGGAGGGCAACATGGCAACACAGGTCATCGTGAAGAAAAAGAAGTTGTCGGACGGTTCCGAGGTGTTCAACGTTGTGCTCGTGTTCCCCCTTGGTGGTCGTGTGACGTGCCACATGGACAGCGAGAAGTCGGCGGAAGATCTGGAATTCCAGTTCAACCGGATTTTCGATCCTGAGAAGACCGGGATACCCACCTTCGGGAAGGCGAACGGGATCATCGAAATTTGGGTCGACGGCGACGACTTCAAGTAGAAGCCCTTGACAGCCTGAAACCGGTAGTTACATTCCCAGCCAGGGGAAACGAACAACCGAGGAGGACCGCATGAGCATCGGGGAGAAGGGCACGCTTCCGGCCGAAGTCGTCAACGATATGAAGAAGTCGGCACTCATGGGCGGCATGGTGCCCAAGTCGTTCGTCGAGTACCACCTGGCGCTCGCCAAGCGGGCGCTTCCGGCCCTGGTGAGCCGGTTCAGGGTCGAGATCGTGACGACGTTCGTCAAGTCGGGCGGGTGGTTCGACGGCATGAACAACCTGCGCGCGATCCTTCGGAAGTCGGACAACACGCTTCTGGAGATCGTGTGGTACGCATCGGACGGATCGGGCTACTGGATGAAGGACACCGGGAACGGCCAGGTGATGCTCTTCCCGGAGGACGTAGGCACCCCGCTCAAGTACATGGTTTGCGGACTGGAAGGGGGGATGCTCACGTTCGACGACGAATCCGCTTTCGTCATGGAGATGGAGCGGCGAGGGTTCAAAGAGACGTCCCGTAGCGACTCGGCCCCGTGCCACCATCCGAACCTGTGGGATCGTCCGCAATTCGATACGTTGTGCGGCCCGATGAAGCATGACGATTACATCCGTTATGATACGTGGGAGGAGAACGAGGCGCTTTCGCGCTAGTCCCTTGACACCCCGCAACCGGTGGTTAGATTGGGGGTGTGGGAAAGAGAACGGCCGCAACCGAGGGAAGGTGGACCATGGCGTATCCGGGGATCATAAATGTTTCCAGTAAGTACGGTGCTCCGATGGGTCGCGGGAACCGAATTCCCACGGAAGAGTACAAAGGTGCCACGTACTACAACGTCGGCCCCGCGTGCAAGCTCCACCTCCGCCGTCTCCGCTTCGTGGACGGTTGCTATGACACGGGCGGCGCGTATTGGGGAATGCCCGCCAATCTGTATCACGCGGTCAACGCGGATCGGACTGTCGAGGTGTTCGTTCGGGCGGACAGCCGCGAAGAGGCGAAAACAGCCGTGCGCGAGATTCTCCCCACGGTGGAATTCTTCAAGTAGGAGAGGGACCATGAAGATCACAGTCGAGAAGATCAACGGGTATCTGGTTCTGTCCGCAATCGTCGGCGGGTATCTGGTGCGGCGCAAGTACATGTACTACACGGTCAAAGAGGCGAGGGCCATGTTCCGCGCCGAGTGCACCGGCTAGCACTTGACAGCCCGCAACCGGTGGTTACATTGGGCGGGAGAGGCAACGACCGCAACCGGGGGAGGGACGCCATGAAAGAGCCCAAGATCACAATGGAGACGCTTCGCACCGCGTTGACGATCATCGAGGAGTGCGGCGGAATTTCGAAGTTTTTGGGCGAAGATGCACCGTGCCGCCCTTCCCAGTCTTACACGAAACAGCCTACCCGGCTCGCGGTTCTCAACGCCGTCGAGGACACCGTCACGTTCGAAAGGATCGAGCGGGCGCTCCGCGCGATCTTCACCCGCCAGTGCAACGGCTACGTCCACGAGCGGACGGGGCGCGAGGACACGGAGGGGATGATCCGAGACGAGCGGCGCGAGGCCAAGCTCCGCGCCAAGGCCGAAGAGCTTGCCAAGCGGATCGGCCTGTCGATCCATTTCAACGGTGACCCACGCGGCGCGGCGATCAAGATCCACACCCCGCGCACGGGTGCCTACAACTCTTTCGGAGGTGCCGAAGACGGATGGTGCGTTTAGCACTTGACAGCCGCTAGCCGGTGGTTACATTGGGGCAAGGGACAGCGAACAACCGGGAGGTGTGAGTCATGGCGAACCGTCATCGGGAAGCACTGGAGATCCAAGAGGGCGCGTGCAACGTCCGGGCAATCGCCCGCGCGCTCGTCAAGGCGGCCGACGAGGCGGGTAACGAGGGCGGCCCGAATCCGCGCGAGGACGCGGCGGTTCGCCTCATAGCGCACCAGATCGCTTTCTTGTGCAACGTCGCGGAGATCGACAACGGTTTCCTGGTGTACTCGAAGCTCGAAGACGAGTGCCGCGCGAAGCGTCCGCCGGTCCCCCCGTGCGAGCGCACCGGTTCCGAGGGCTGAAAATCGACGCGGCTACCCCTTGACCGCCTGAAACCAGGCGTTACATTGGGGCAAGGCGGAAAGAACAACCGGGAGGCACGACATGAAGCGCACCGTTGAGATCAACGACACCTTGGACGAAACGGTCAAGTCGGCTTGTGATAGCGTCAAAGACGAGGCGCTTTCGTACCTGGATAGCAACGGGGATGAGGACACGGACGAAGCCCCGGATCTGAACGATCTCGACGACAGGGGCGCGATCCACGAGATCATCGACGGCGCGACTCCGATCTACAACGGGGAGATTCGGGATCTGTGGTATCTGTACGCTTCCGACTTCGAGGCGGCGCTCGACAACGCGGGTATGGAGACGACGGCGGACAACCGGCAACAAATCGCGATCTTTTGCTACCTGGAACAAACGGTTCTGGGCTGGTACGAGGGCGAGAAGGGCGCGATCTTCGACGAGTGGCGGGAGAAGAACCCGATCCCGGAAGACGAGGACGACGACGAGGAGGAGGAAGACGAGGAGGAGGACAAGCCCGCCAAGTAGGAAATCGACCGGCGACCCCTTGACCGTCCCGCCCCGGTGGTTACATTGGGGCAAGGCGAGACGAACAACCGGGAGGTGCGGTATGAGGTTCTACACGACTGACGAGATCCGCAAGGTCGCGAAGGGTCACTTTTTCGACCGCGATGCGATGCGGTTCTTCGACTCGCGCGTGTGCCTCGATGCGTTCGACGGTCCGGGCGGGTGCTACTTCGTGACCTCCGAGCGTATGCGGGGGATCTGCAACTACCCGGCGGGAAAGCGGCTGTACACCGTTCGACGGTTCAACCGGAAGACGGGCGCGGTCACGACCCCGCAGTCGTTCCAGGGCTTCGCCAGCCGCACCGGGGCGCTCGCCGCCGCAAAGCGCGCCAGCGAGGACGCCAGTCCCCGGAGCGCCGCCGCGTGGAAAGCCGCACGCACCCGCGAGGACAACAAACGGCGGGCCGAGGCCGAGGCGTCCCACCAACGTTGGCTTGCCCATGTCGCGCCGATCCGCGCTCGCGAGATCGAGGAGGACAGGCAACGCAAGATCGAGCGGTACCCGGAGCTTGCGGCCGAGTAGGGAAACGGCACGCCCACCGCTTGACAGCCCGCAACCGGTGGTTACATTGGGCGGGAGAGGCAACGACCGCAACCGGAAGGGGCGCGACATGGCGATCCGCGTATACGACAACGGATCTCTCTACTCCATTTCTTTCGGGGAAGACGAGATCGAGAGGTTCATGGATTCGTGGCCGTGTTCCGGTTTTGATGGGTTGCGGAACGTGTGGGCACAATTCGAGAAGTCGAACGGCGATCTTGTCGACCTGGAGTGCAACCGGAGACACGGCGCGGGGAGGTTCGACGGCGCGGCTATGGTCGCCCTCGTCGATGATATGCAACGCGAGGCGATCCGCCGCAAGGGGAAAGCCTTGGGCGTCGAGTCGCACCTCGAAAGGTTCGCAAGCTAGGCACTTGACAGCCCGGCCCCGGTGGTTACATTGGGGGATAGGCAAGCGAACAACCGAAAGGGGCGCAACATGGGAAAGCGGGACGTCGAAATGGTGCCGTTCGGCCGCTTGATGGACCTGTTGGACCGGCCGGACGCGGATCGTTTGGGGTTCAAACGGGGCAAGGGGATTTTCGACGATTGCCGGGTGGTTTGCTACGCTTCCCGGTCCATGCTCCGCGAGGTGTGCCGCTTGACGCTCGATCTCGACTTGGACCGACAGGTCGTTGCGCTCGTGAAAGACAAGGTCGCGCCGAACATGGTCGCGATCCCCACGTTCGAGGTTGAGACGGGCCGGGAGTAGAATCGAACCGGGCGGGCCGACTACCCACCCCACGACAAGGAGAATTTCACATGGCGAAGGATCACGCGGCGAAGCGTCTGGCGGTCGAGCTTGCCATGCTCGACGTGTACACGATTCTCGGAATCGACACGTCCCTGCAACGGGCGAGGGTCACGTTCGCCAAGGTCGAATACGAGGCGCTCTAAATGAAGACAGGGCGCAATGACCCCTGCCCTTGCGGTAGCGGGCGCAAGCTGAAACGGTGTTGCGAGGCCGCCACGCGCCCCACAGTGGGCGGAAAGCTCGCGGTGGCCCTCCGGTGGGTCCTCCGGGCGCTCGCCGGTTAGCGGGGCAACTAGAGCCCTCCGGCGAGATGGGCAGAATCGACCGGCCCACCCCTTGACCGTCGCTAGCCGGTGGTTAGATTGGGGGTAGGCAAGCAACGCAACCGGGGAGGTGGGGATCATGGCGTTCGACAACGGCAGGATCGCGGTGGACGTGAAAGAGCTTCCGGCGGCGCTTCAAAGGGCGCTCGCTTCCGTGGGGTACGGGCGGAAAAGCATCGACGTCATGCCAGCCGAAACGGCGAGCCTGAGCGGCGCGGGCGGCGACGGATACCAGGCTTTCGCGACCGTCGTCAACCTGGAGACGGGCGAGTACCGGACCGAGTGGGGATCGTGGGGTGGTGCGAACATGTTTAACCCCCGCAACGCGGTAGACAATGACCGGAAGGATTACCCGATCCCTGAGAACGGGGCCGTGATCACGGGCCACAAAGGTGGCGGGCGTCCGGTGTACGCCACGATCCGCGTAAACCCGGCGGCGCTCGCGCCCCTACTCCCGGCCAAGGCCGAGCTTTCCGAGCGTCAGAGGGTCATTCTCGGAACGGTCCGGGGTACGAAGGGCGGCGCGTATCGCCTCGAAGCGTTGAAAGAGTATGGTGTCACGACGGAAGAACTCGACACCTTGATCTCGGGCGGTTTCATGAAGCGGAACAAGGCGGGCGCGATCTCCATGACGACGGCGGGCGAAAATGAGGCCATGACCGGCGGGCGGCGAGACTCCATCGTTTACGCATACCGGCAGGCCACTCGCGGGTGGTAAATCGACCGCTCGACCCCTTGACCGCCGCTAGCCGGTGGTTAGATTGGGTGGGAGAGGCAACGACCGCAACCGAGGGGGACCGAATGAACGTCAACGAGATCGAGCGCGGTATGGTTCAAGTCATCGTCCCGCCGTCGTTCGTCGCGGCCTTGATCGGAGTGTTGCAGGTTTCGATCCGGCGCTCCGGGACCGTTACGGTTTGGTACGCAAACGGAACCACGGCCATGGCGCGGAATCTCTTGGGGCGGAAAGGGGCGATCCCGGACAGCGTTTTCGACCTGGATCGGATGGTTAAAGAGTCGCGGGGAATCGACCGGTCCACCCCTTGACCGGCCGAAACCGATGGTTATATTGGAAGGGCAGGGGAAAGAGAACGGAAGCGAGATAGAGATACGGCCCGATATATTCTAGTAGCCTAGATCACGGGTTAGCGAGGTTCGACTCCTCGCCGGGCCGCAAGGGGAAAACGAACAACACCGGGAGGTGTGACATGGCGAAGCTGATGGAGATCGCGAGGGTCAACGTGGACGGGAAGACGGCCAAGCGGATCAACGTCGCCAAGCAGAACGCCCGCGCCGTCGAGAAGGCCGAGGACAGGATCGTGCGGATCTCCAGGTTCGCGCACGAGTGCATCGCGGCGGACAAGCCCGCCGTCGTCCGGGAGTCGTGGATCGTCCGGGCGCTCGTCGATCTCCTGTCGGGTGCGTCCTACTCGCCCCGCGAGCATGAGATCCTCGCCCGCGCCTTGGCGAACGTCCGCCGCGAGATCGCGGTACAGTCGGCCGGTTGCGCGGACTAGGAAGGCACCCGATGAAAACCCTCATGGACGATCTCTTGTACGCTTGGGGAGAGTTGATCGATCTCAGGCGCAAGGTACGAGATAAAGGCGGGCCGTGGGGTGCGGCCGATCTGGCGGTACACGAAAGGCTCGTTTCTGAGATCGATACCCTCGTCGGGAGGTTGCCGGAGGGTTGGAAGGCGTGGAAGGAAGAGGGTTAGAGAATCGACCACCCCACCCCTTGACCGCCCGCCACGGGTGGTTATGTTGTGAGGGTAGGGAACGAACAACGGAAAGGGGCGGAACATGGCGCGGGGATATCTGGTAACGTCGCGGAACGGCAGAAAAGCGGTGTTACTAGACGTTCGCACCCTGTCAACCGTCCCGGTGTCCATGTCGACGTGGGCGATCATTTCGGGATCGTCGCCGCCGGATCAAGACTACCGGATCGTGATCCATCGGTGGGAGATTCGCGACGGCAAAGCGATCTTGACGGTGGGTAACGTCGTCCTCGAAGACGTTGAGGCCGATCTGGAAGTAGACGAGGCCGATCTAAGCCCGCCCAAGGGTAAGGGGTGGCGATGGGATTTCGGGGAGTGGGTTAGGGACACCCGCAAGGGGCGCGAGGCGTGCCAGCCCTGAGAATCGACCGGCGACCACTTGCACGCCCAAAACCGATGGTTATATTGGTAGGGTAGCAGAAAAACCCACGGGAGGTGCGAGACATGGCGACCAAGATCAACCCCCAGATCAAGATCATCGCGGACACCTACAACCGGAAGATCGACAAGGCCAAGAGCAATCTCGCGCTCGCGGTGCGGCAGTTGTCCACGGTAGACAAGACCGTCCGGCGCGTCGAGGTGGACCGGGCGACGGGGCAGATCAACGAAGTCGTGCGGCACCTGGCGCACCCGTTCGAGATCGCCCGCGCCGTCGCGGTCGTGGACCGGTGCAAGGCCGAGGTCGCGGCCCTGGTAGATGCGAGGGACCTGGCGATCATGGGAGTCGAGATCGACGCCGAGGCCAAGGGTCGCCGCGAGGCCGCCCGCCGCGCTCGCGACTCGTACACCCTGGCGTGCATCGAGGACGGCACGGACCGCACCGTCGACATGGACGGGGAGGTGTGCGCCGCGTAACTACACCGGACTACACCGGGGAGATCGGGGACCGCAAACAAGGGGAAGGTGAACCCATGTCACTGGAAATCAGGAACGAGGAACACTACAACGCAGTCGTGGCCTTCGCCGAGGCGGAGGGGATCGGGGATAAGCTCCGCGAGGTGTTGGACTACCTCGACGGGTACGCCAATCACGACGCCCGCGAGAAGGGCGAGCCGGACGCCACGATCTGTAAGCTGTTCCCGGATTTCGCTCCGCAGTCGTTCAGTTTCGTCATGGAGAAGGGCGGCCGGTTCTGGTTCAACGGTGGGGCAATCTTCTACGGTGCCAGCGATCCGAGGTGGGGGGTGCACACGTAGGCCAACCCTCGCCCAACCTTCGACACCTACAGTCAACCACTCCAGACTACCCCAACCTTCGACCCACTCAAAACAAAGATGAGGGGGGAGATCTCCAGGTTGCCAGCTAGGGGCAGGGGGGAAAGGTAGACTAGCTCTTTCCCTGGTAGTCAAGGGTCAACCTCTCCCCTGGTAGGTGTTCCCCTGGTAGGTAGCAAAGGCCGCTAGTTGTCCCACCAGGGGTTTCCGCAGGTCCATGGCAACCCTCGCCGAGCCCTCGCCCAAGGTCAACCGGAAACCTGAGATCCCGACAACCCTAGACAAGCCCCCTGGTAGGCTCGCCAGTCGCCTCGAACGAAACCCTACCCCTACCAGGGGGGAAGGACAAGGGACCGGCCCACGGCGGCGCTCCGCGAGCCTCGACAAGCCTATAGGAGACGGGCCGGGATCTTGACTACTCGCCGAGGCTGGAGATATATATGGTCACGGCGTGACCATACATTCCCGTGACCATACATGTATGGTCATGACCATATGTGACCATACCGGGCCGGTGAATCTCGGCACGAGGGGGAGATCGGGGTGATAGGTAAGAGATCGGGATTATGGGGAAATCTCGGATCGTTTGGATCGGTTAGGGGTAGACGTAGGGGGAGGGGGGAGATGTAGGCATATAGGGGGGAGGTGGATTGGAGCAGCCCCACGATCACATCATCACCCGACAGAGATCGCGCAATCTTTGCGTACCTCGCAAAAAGGTCACAACACATGCCACATCCAACCCTCGATCCCGCGATCTCCATCGATCCCGCCTAGAGATCGCGCAACCATCCGTCAACCCTCGATGATCTCCCCCAATCTCCATCAAGAGTCGGCCGAGATCGGCCAATCTTGGCCTGGTACGGGCCGAGCTTGGCCCTTGTCGGGCCGCCCGGACCTTCGCCGATCTCCGCCCACCTTGAACCACAATCGATGGACCTGGACACGAGCCCGATGGATCGGCCGGCGCTCGCACATGTTGGTAGAGATTAGCTAATGATTACGGTATGTTAAAGGTGTAGGGCCAAGGTTGCGCCGAGCATGGGCGGGGATCGGCCGATGGATCGGGGAGGCCGGGGGAGATCGGGGAGGATTGCGGGGGGATTGGGCAATCTCTGCCCCTGATTGCGCGATCCCCATCGGATCGCGTGCTAGATCGCGCGATCTCGAAAGATCGGGGGCTGCCCCCAATATACACCGACCCTCCCCAACATTCCCAAAATCCCATCGGGTCCCATCCTATACCTTACAAATCCTTGAAATCATTGAATAATATTTCCCGAAAATTCCGGGTCCCCTTTTTCCCCTACAACCCTGCCCAAAAAGGAGCCTGGCTTCTAGATCCGGCCAAGGTTTGGGTCCCCTCCTATGGTACAGGTAGGGTTGCCCGAGCCCGGCCGAACCCTGGGCCGCCAACCCTAGGCCAACCCTGCTGGAGGAACCCTGGACACCTCAGACGGAACCCCTTGCTGCCGGCGGCCCCTCAAGGTCGACCCCAACCTCCAACCCTTCCAACCTTCCCAACCCTTCCCAAGACTACCCCAACCCCAGGGCAAGGCAGGGTTGGACCTTCAGCAACCCTTCAGCTGAACCTTGAACCAAAGGTACCCGGGGTTGGGCCCCCAGGGGAAAATAGGGATCGCGATCTCGGTCTGGAGGGATCGGTGGAGGGTTGCCGAGTCGAACCCTACGTTGAGGTAACCTTACAAGGGTTGGAGGTAAGTATAGGTTCGAGGGTTGAAGGGAGGGTTGCCGAGGGTTGAGGAACCCGGGGACCTCAGGCCCCCTCAAGGTTGGAACCTTGGGATCGTGCGATCTACAGGGTTGACCTTGGGAAGGTGGCTGTGTTATATATTCAGCCACGGGAGGTGTTACCTTGAGACGCACTATGAAGCAAAAGCTGATCGGCTGCAAAGATGGAGCTGCAAAAGAGATCGAGAGGCTTCTGGCCCGCATGGAGGAGCTGAGGGCTTTGATAATCATGGTTGACGGAATCCTGGAGGGGGAGAAACCCCTGGAAGACGACCCTCGTGCGCACCTCAGGGCGTCCAGGGGATCTGGGAGGATCAACGACCTGCTTCTGGCGGCGTGCGTTGATTGGAAGACGATCAACGAACTCATGGAGGTGGTCCCTGAGCTGCAAGGGAGACACCCCGCGGGGATCAGCACGCGGTGCCGCCTTCTGTGGCTGGGTGGGCTCCTGGAGCGCCGATCCGCCGTTCCTTGTCCTCCCGGGAGGTACCCTCGCAAGGGGAGGGCGGGGTACACGTACAAAACGTTGAAGACCGCTCTCAGAGAATGAGGGCGTGTAGGAGGAGCAAGAGGATGCAGGAGTTCGACCCATCGAAGATCGAAGATGTTCTCGATCCCGTTACGGGCGAGGTGGTGGCCCGATGTCGAGTTCTACGGTGTACCATTTGCGGCAGGAGGGAGTTTTACCCTCGTCGCATCCGGTGGGAGGGCTCTGTTGCTCACTGCCCGAACCCACGTTGTAGTGGTGCTGGAATAAACATTGATCTGCGTCCGAAGGCTACCCTGTACCACCGTGAACGTCCTCCGAAGCAGATCAAGAGGGTCGAGGTGAGGTGCACCAACTGCCTCAAGGTCTGGGGAGCCAACGCGAAAAAAGGAATCCCACTCCGATGTGATTTCTGTGGGGTCATGGGTGTAGTTGAGAAGGTCTCTCAAGAGCCCTCTGAGCAGGGCGCATAGAAAGAGGAGCAAGAGGATGCCGAGCAAGAAGAGGAAGCTGATCAAGACGACCGGGGAGCCCCTGGAGCAGCCGAAGGTTCTCTCCCAAGAGGAGATCAATGCGTTGAACCTGGAGACCCTGGACTACCTGGTGGCACGCCTGCACGAGTACCGGAGACGGGAGGACATGTCGAAGATCTCCGTGTCCGTGTCGGAGACCCGGCCGATCAAGCCGGTGTACCCTCAGGAGGGTGGAGACCACATCGGGTACGTCCAGAAGGGGCCGCGGGTCCTGACCATCGTGATCCAGGACTTCGAACACGACGGGCACATCCGCGCCGCGGGGGAGGCCTGGTGAGCGTCATGAACGACACGAACCCTGTGCTGACCATCATCGCGCCCCTGTTCGGAAACCCCTTCGCAACGAGCCTGGCGCTCGCTCGGGCATGGTTCGAGCGAGCCTACCCGACCGACACGCCCCAGCAGGTGTACGTCACCGTCCGGAGGATCCCATGAAGAAGGTGAACTACAGCGATCCTACCCCGTGGACCTGGGAGGAGATCGCGAAGCTGAACGGGCCGGCGTACTCGGAGTTCCTGGAGGTGTATGGGGACCGGGGCAAGGTCGCGATGGTGATCGCCGAGACCATCGAGGACGGCAGGTACGCGATCTACGACAGGGACTACTGCAACTGGGGAGGATGCCACTTCTGCCCTCTGTGGGCCCCGGAAGGGAGTGAGTGGTTCTCCCGGGAAGAGCATCAGAAGTATGCCTTCGCATACTGCTTGGAGTTGTCCTTGATCGTCTACACCCGCATGGTCAAGAAGCTCGGTCGACTGCCCGCATGAGGCCGGGGTAGGGTTCAAGGGTAGACAGACAGGCGACTCGTAGGCCTATTCGAGATCTTTGAGGCTTACCCGGGCGGAGAACTTCTCAAGGGTCTTTCCGTCGTCTCCGCACAGGTAGGCCTCCTCGTCGAAGTAGACGAAGCGGACCTGGCTGTCCTTCAGGGTCACGATCAGCTGCGCCAGGTTGATTTTGACTACCCCGCCCTCCTCAGCTTTCAGGTGTGTCCTCATGCTGAAGATCTTCACATGCTCGCTGGCAGGAGGGATACCGTCTGGGGCTGTTCGACCAAGGAGTTTCAAATCGAAGTTGCCGTTGAAGATCGCGACAGGGGTGAACCTGACTTCAGCCACATCTCCGAGGATGTAAGATCCTTGATCCGGTACAAAGTCCGGATCTCCGAGCCTCTCTGTGGGGGTGTACATGACTTTTAGAAACATTGGATGCCTCTCTTTCTGTCTTCTGTTTTCGAACTACCTGTCTGTCTGAGGAAGAGGATACCGCCGGCCTCGGGAGCTGTCAAGAGGGCTTGCGACGGTATCGGTGCTCTCGGGGGGCTCCCTGACGCTTCAAGGGGACGTCCTCCCGCTCCAGGAAGCCCTTGTCTAGGAGCCTTATGAGGTACGGTCTGAAGTTGGCGTGGCAGACCACCGAGAATCCCGGGATCAGCTTCTTCAGATCGTGGATAGTGTACCAGGTGTCGTGCTCTTCGAACCATTGGCGGAGGATCTTCTCGAAGTCGCCATAGCTTCGACGAGGTATCCTTCCGGACCAGAAGGCAGGCCCTGCGTTCAGGGATCGGTACTCGTACTCCTGGTGATTGAGAGGGTTGTGGGGCGGGAGGGCGACTTGGCGGCGTTCCAGGCACCCACGCACCCACAAGTCTCGGCACCTGGTGCTGATGTTCGATTTTGAGAGGTTCCCGAATTTCTGGAGGTCGGAGAGCTGGCGGACAGTCTTCCAGGATTGACAGGCGGTGAAGATCTTCTGATCAGTACCTCTAGGTGCCGGCTTTTCGGAATTCTCTCCAAACGGTGCGTCCGTCTCCTTGGAAGGTGTCAGGATGTCGTCCAAGGTCTTGATCACACCCCTCAAAACGGCGACCCGGAGTTCGAGTGCTTCCAGCTCCTGGAGGGTTTCGTCTCGGTACCTTCTGGTCTTGTCGTCCAGGGATTCCAATGTTCAGCCCTTGGTCTCGGTGGGGTTCATGAGATCGCCGACGAATTCGTAGACAGCCCCGAACCCGTGTCGCTCGATGCAGAACTTCTGGACCTTGTCCGCGAACGCCTGCACGGCCTCCTTGCTGGCGGCGGCGAGGAACGCTGCCTGCGCCACCCGCCACTGCTCGCACGCCTCCCCGTCCAGCTCCGCGAGGAGCTTCTCGGCCTGCTTGAGCGCTTCCTGTATCCACTCGGGGGAGATCTTCTCGGGCGTCGAGATCTTGCCGGCGAGGTAGACCATCGCAGCGCTCGCCCACCGTTCGGCGTGACGACCTTGGATGGCCTCGACCTCCGCGGCCTTGAGTTTCTCTTGGGTCTTCTCCAGCTCGGCGTGAAGCCTCGACCGGTCCTGCTGCAAGGTCTGCTCTATGCGGAACGAGGGGCAACCGTCGCAGCCGCCGTTCTCCATCTTCCTCACCTGCTCCCGAGCAGCGCAAGTCGGGTTGCCGTGGGCATCCCCGAGCAGGTGCTCGCAGATGCCGGCAGACAGCTTGGAGCACTCTTCTTCCAGCCTTCCGCACTCCTCCCCCAGGTTCCCGTTCTCGGCCTCGGAGTCGTCGAAGCGCTCGGTCAGCTTCTCCAGCTCGACGTCGAGCCGGGCGAGGTGTCCCTCGTGGTTCAGCACCAGCGCTCCGGCCTCCGCCAGTGCCAGGTCCTTGTCGCGGAGGGCTGCTTCGAGCTGGGAGATCCTCTCACGAGGACCCTCGAACTCGGCCCTGCGCCGCTCCAGCTCCTCCAGCGGGGCCGGCGAGTTGCGGACCTCCGGCTTGCTCCACGGAGAGTCCCTCCATTTCAGGCAGGAGAGCACGGCCAGAGCCTCGGCCGGGTCGAGGCCCCCGCGGCAGGCGAGGTCCTCCAGGGACTGGTCGTGGTTCGTCAGGGCCTGTCCCTCGTAGGGGGCGATCATCTCCCAAGGGATCGACGGACCGCTCATGATCGGGAATCTCTTCGGTGTCACTTCGGGACCTCCTTCCAGTCTCTCCACTGCAACGACCAGCCCTGCTCGTGACCGAACTTCCCGTCCTTGAGCACGGTCCTCGCCAGGACCATCTCGACACCGATGGCGGTGATCTCGATGGTGTCCGTGTATCCCCAGCCGTCTGTCGACTCAGCTCCAACCAGCCGAGTCCCAACCACCCAGCCTTTCCGCCGGCAGATGTCGGCGTCGGTCTCGGTTCGTACCTTCATTGAGAAGCCCATCGTTCAGTCCTTCCTGGTCTCAGTGCGGTTCACAGAAACCCCATAAACCATGAGATCACCAGCCCCGCCAAACTCGCGCCCACACAGAGACCCGAAACGACGGCGATGGCGACTATCGTGTCTTTTGATTCCTGTTTCACTGTGCCTCATCCTCCTCGTCCACGATCTGCGCGGGAAGGGAGGCGCGCAGCCGCGTCTCAGGATTTATGAACATTTCCTCTTGCAACGCCGCGATCCAGCCGACCACAGCACCCATTTCACACCGGAGTCGGGCCGTGCGCGTAATCTCCTTTGCCTTCCGAGCTTTTCCGATGCAACGTTCCATCTCATCGTGTACCAGTCTCGTCATCTCCCTAGCGCCCGCTGCGAACGCCGCGTCCCGCTCTGCCAGCATCTCCTCGAAGTACGCGACCAGCGCGAGGCGGGCGGCATCTTCTGTTTCGTCGTCCTCCTCGAAACAGGTTCTCCGAAATTCATCCAGCAGCTCCTCGAACCGTGCGTCAGTCATTTCGGCACCTCCTCGTTCGGAAAATCTCGGCGGCAGGCGGCGCAGCGGGTGGGCCACGTCTGTGCGCTCTCTCGCCTCAGTCGCTTATCGTACCGGGAGCAATAGAACCCATGTGCCAGCTCCAGATGTCCGTGGTGCCACATGGTCAGCAGATGGCACCTCTCCCCATCGATGCACTTCGGGCGCTCGGCGGTCATCGGGGGCCTCCCTTGCGTCGTTCGATTTCGTAAAGCGTGCACGCGCTGGCATTCGCTCCGGTGCAGGTGATGAAGCAGTTCTTGGCGCAACTGCAACCACCCTTGTAGTGGCGACAATGAGAGCAGATGAAGAACTCCCAACCGCAGGCGGCCTGTATCTGCATCACTCCCTCGATTCCGGGTGATGGCATCGAACCTGTCATGTTGGGCTGCGCGTAGTAAATGCGGGAGCCGTATACAACGTGTGGACCGTACTGGACGTCAGTCATCGCCCTCCCCCTTCGTCACCGGCGGCGCGATGAACAGGTGAAAAACGAGCGCGCCGTTTTCCATCATGAAAGTTCCGACGTGCCGATACTCGAAGACCTTGTCGTAAATCGGGTGTCCAGTTCCCGCGAGGTGAAACTTTCGAACCTCATCTACGGCGTTCGGATCAACGAGTGCCCAGATGCACGGCTGCCCGCGTTGCACGTCCACGTGCAGGATGCGTGCCCCTGTCGGTATGAGAATTTCAAAGTCGTCCAGAATCTGGAACGTGTACTTGTAAACGGTCTTCACTTCGTCCCTCCTCTCGGCGGCGCGGAGATCGGCACGGGCCACCACCGAGAGAATTCGTGAACGTGGTGCGGACGCTCGTCTCCCGACTTGAGCACAGTGTCGCTGGCGATGTAGAAAACGATCTGCGGTGTCAACGTCTCGATCTGAACCCACCACCACGTATCCGTCTCCTTCGGTGCCTCCGTCGTCCACTTCACCTCCGGTCCAGGCACGGCGTCGGCGGCGGCGAGCGCCTTGATAGCATCGCTCAATCCGAACATCGCCTCGATCATGGTGGGGTGTTTGTCGAACCAGATCTTGTCGCGGTCGATGTTGATGTCAACGTGCGCCATCGTGTCCCACGCGACCTTGAACGCCTTCCGAACCCGCTCCACCCTCTCCTCCTCCGTCCCCTGCCCGTGGCCGGGCGCGCGGAGGGTAATGTCCGTGCTGTTGACGCATTCGCCCGGCTGCGCCTCGCGCATCTGGTAACTAGACTCGAATTCCTCCGGGTGCGGCGTGCGTGCGCTCAACGCCATCTCGCTCATCGCTACGTCCACCGGGTGCGGCTTCTGTGTCGAGTTCATCTCAACCCTCCTCTTTCTGTCCATCTCCCGTTGCAAGCACCGTGCCGGGCGCGAGCTTGAGTTCGGCGATCTGTTCCCTTAATTCGGTCACGACTTCCAGGTGCCTGAACGCCCGGTCGAAACTGCGCCCGATGACGACGACGAGAACCGCCGCCATGATGCAGAATTCGGTTATGACTACGACCGCGAACGTGTCGAATGTTACGTACTCAGGCATCTCAGCCTCCCTTCGGTTCTTCCCCCGTGCCGGGCGCGAGGGAGGATTTCGCGAGTTCCTTGTCCGCGCACGGCAGACACGTCACGGCCCGCTTGTCGCAATCGCTGAATGCCTTGCCGCAGATGCAGCAAATGTTTTTGTAGTGTCCCGGTGCCCATCCGCAGTGGGGTTCCGGTGTCGGCGTGCCGGGCGCGAGGGAGGAGGCGAACTCGGAAAGAAATATTGGAACGCACCGCCTCACCGTGATGGAATCATACTGCTCTGCACCATCAGCCATCAGCCACTCCGCGAACCTCCGCGCGCCCTCCTCCACGCCCGCAGCGTGGCCGAGTAGGTAGCCAGCGACGAACACACCCGACGCCTGCAACACCCCGTCGTCGTCACGTGGGCAATCACCGGACACCTCTGATTCCGACAATTCCCATTCCTTCGCCGCCGCAGCGGATTGAGCGCGTAGGTTAGTCATGGGGTCCTCCACACACCGCGCGGTGGCAATTCGTTGACATCGATGAAATCTTCGCAGTCGTCTTCGCACAGAGGCGGTGCAGAAAACCACGACTGCCACGAGGTGCTTTCGACAACGTAGCGATAGCACTTCTCCTTACGCGGACACCCGATGCCGTCGCATTTCACAGAATCAGCGGGATTCACCTGCTGTCGCCAGTATTCCGCGAGATCACACGACCCGTCCGCAGGGTCGCGGCAGATGCAGATGAACTCGGGTCCATCGGGGCAGATCTGCTTGTCGCAATGGCCGGTGGCGCAGTGAATCCAAGTACCCCCGCCCTCCCGCAGCCTATCCCGCTCGGCCTCCGCCTTCTCCGCCCGTGCCAGGGCGGCGTCTCGCTCGGATTCAACTGCCTCCAGTTTGTCGTACCATTCCCGGTCGGCTTTCTGTACCCATCGCTCCGCCTTCTCCGCGCGTGCCAGGGCGGCGGTGAGGGAAGTGCGAAGATTGATGCACTCCCGCACCACACGTTTTATCGCTACACAGTAGTCCTCAGTGTCGCCGAGATCGGGTATTTCACATACCGCACTTTCGAGATCATAATAGCTGTTTCGATTGCGTTCCAACTTGGCCACATTCTCCCGCAACTCCGCCTCGATCTTCTGTCCATACATCACATTGGCGGTCGCGATGTCCGCCCTCCCCCGCTCCGCTTCGAGAGCGGCTTCAAGCCTCTCTATCTCCGCCTGCGCTTCCAACTCGACCACGGTGTGCGACCGCGTGAGTTCCGCTAGCGCCGCGTCGTGCTCGGTGCGCTCCGCTTCGAGCGCAGCTTCCAGGCTCTCGATCTTGTCCAGCGCCACGTTCCCCATCGCAAACGACTCCCGCTGGCGTAGGTGGGCGACCTCGGCTTCGATGGCGGCGATCCGCCTGCGTGCCAGGTCGTAAAAATCCAGTACCTCGGCGAGCCGTTTCCGCAAGGCGGCCTCGGTCGATTCGAGGGCGGCGATCCTCACCCGCCCCCCAGCGCAATCCGCGTGCAACGCGATCATCTCCGCGTGCAGCTCCGATTTCTCTGCTTCAAGGGTGGTGATCCGCTTCTGCGCGGCATCCAGTATCTTGGCGGCGTGCGGCGGCAGAGGTAGGTAGGGAGAGTTATCAGGGTGACAGCCCCCGCGCGGCTCCGCGTCCAAGAGCTTGCACTCTTCGTCCGTCAGCTGGTCCCACAGCACGTCCAGCTGATCCAGGATCGCGTCTTCCTGCTCGGGGGTCACCTTGCAGGTGTCGAGCCCGTCGGAGAGGTAGTCTCGCAGCTCCTTGTACTTTTCGAGGGCTTCGCTCATTTCTTCCTCATCTCTTCCAGACTTCCAGGGATGGAGTCGAGGACAGCACGAAGGCATCGACTCCGCTCTGCGTCTCTGCCGGCGCTGTAACCGATACGGTAGAACGCGAACCCGATCACCCAGGCAACCACGACGCAGGCCATCCACCCCCACATCAGCTGCCGCCCTTCTTCAGTATCGAGGTCGAGGTCAGCTCACCCCGCGGGCCGGTAGGTAGAGACAAGGGCGGTGACAGATCCGGCAGAAACCCAAAAGCCTCGCTCATAGCTTCCCGGAAGGCTATGAGCCGAGCCTGGGGGTGCCCACAGAACCCCGCAGGAGTGCTCGCGTACTTGCACCACCGAGGGTACCCGGGTGTCACAGGGTCGTAGGTTACATAGAAGCTGCACACCCTGGCAGGGCCCTCCGGGCTCGTGCACCGCAGCGCTACTTCGCAGGCGACCGGCGTGCTCATAGACCCTCCTTCTCGACGTCGACACCGCCCTCGGCCAACGACATGCGGCTTCCGGCGATGTTCTTGGCGTGCCGGAGCCCCAAGCTGGAGAGTTCCAGTACCCACCGCCGGTAGTGCTCCAGGAAATCGATCTTCCGATACAGCTGATGGATCTCCTCTTTGAGCTTCATGTTCTGGGCGTCGAGGTGGTCCCTCTCGTCCAGGATGTCCTGGACCTTGTTCTCCAGCTCGTGCTTCGTCAGCTTCCGTACCGCGAGCGGTGGCTTCTTCTTCGGCATGTGTCCTCCTGCTACTGCTCTGGACTATATAGTCATGCCTGTGGGAAAGTCAAGAGGCCAGAAGGGTTCCAGAACGTCGAGTGCCTTGAGGGTCGTCGAGACCAGGTTATGCTCGTGCATGTACCAGTCGATGTGTTGGTCAAGGAAGTTGTCGAGGTGCTCCTGCCGCTCCGCGAGCCAGACGTTCTTCTTGGTGATGAGCGCCACGAGGCTCCCGTACTTCCGTAGGTTGACCTCGATGGAGAACTCCAGGTTCTCGATGCTGGAGAGGCCTTCGCGATAGATGCTGTAGCAGGCCCCTTGCTCATTCACGAACCAGGTCTTCATGTTTCAGAGTCCTTACCGTACTGGTACGTGTTCGGATCAAGATAAATGGAAGGACGTGGTGGGGGGTCCTTGGAACCCTTCCACCGTGCATTGGCTGCCTTGCTGGAGATTTCGGAACGGCGCTCGGGGGTCAGAGACGCGGCCCTCGCAGGACCGCCCTTCCGACCGCCGAGCTGACCCATAGACACAGCTGCGGGGTTCTTCCCATGGTCCGGGGTCTTGTACTCGTATCTCTTCGGGTGCTTGCGCGGGGGCCGAAAGGGGCGCTCTCGTCGTTCGAGAATCCCGTGCTCCCACATCCAGCGGCACTGGGTGCAGAGGTTCGACTGCGAGAGGCTTCGCAGGTCTTCGGCCGAGTCGGAAATCTCTCGTATGGTTTTCCAAGTGGTACACACGGCCTTGATGGTGTCTGCTATCAGGCTGCTCGCGCGCCCTTCAGCCTTCAGGGGTGGGTTGGTCTGCTCGGATGAGAACTCCAGGACACTGTTCAAAGCCTTTACCACGATTCGGAGACTCGCGAGCTGCTGTTCAAGGCTCTCTATTTCTAGGAGGGTCTCGTCTCTGTACCTACGGGTCTTTTCATCGAGGGTTTCCAACTTCAATTAGTCCTCCAGAGCTTCCTTGCAGTCCTCTTCGAGGAGGTCCCACATCCAGCCCCACCGGGGCCAGGTGCGCTTCTCGTAGAGCAGCTGCACCATCTTCTTCCTCGCCGCTCCGTAGTCCTCCGCGGAGACGTTGTCGATGTCGAACGGAAACTCGCTGAAGAGCGCCGTGATCGACTGGGCGGACTCGCTCGCCGTCTGGACGTGCGTGACCGTGCGGGTCTTCGGGTCGATGTACCCGACCAGGTAACAAGTGGTGTTCATGATCTCCTCCTCACAGCGGCGCGTAGGACAGGTACCTGGCCGAGTGCCGGGAGGTCCTACCCGTGCTCAAGTTGCGGATGATGACTTCGTCGTTGTAGCCGAGACGGATCACCACGCCCGTCTGCCTGTAGCTCAAGGCGTTCCGAGTCGTCACCCAGGTCACCTCGGTGCCAACGGGGAAGGCCTTCTCGATCAGGTTATGAAGGCCTACCTCGGCGTTGTGTAATTTTATGTAGGCAGCCGCGACCTTCTGCGCCATATTCTTCATAGATGTCCTTTCAGATGAGCAGGACCTCTCGGGAGATCCCGTCCTTGTCGATCACCTTCAGCTGTCCGCTCTGGACACGGTCCATCAGGAGCAGCGCCCTGCGGACCACCTCGGCGCGCGAGGAGGCCGTCAGCCTGGACTTCAGGTCTTCCAGCAGCTCTAGACCCTCGTCGTCGAAGTCGAACTGGATGCGCGTCTTCATTTGATCTATATAGACACTGCTGAGGGGAAAGTCAAGAGGCTCTCAGCCCAGCTGCCTGCCGCACCACTCGACCATCTCGCCCAGCTCTTCCAGGGAGGTTTCGGTGTAGACGAACCCGCGATCAGCGAAGACTCCGACGCGGACGCTGGGGGTCTCGGGGCCCTCGTTCCAGCCGAACTCGACGGAGAGCTTGCCGTTGTCGAACTTGATGTCCCGCAGCCGGTCCTTCAGGGTGGCGACCCGCTGTTCTTGTTCGCCTAGCTGCTCATGGAGCTGGTTGATGTCCGTCAGCAGCTCCTCAACCCTCCCTACGAGGAGTACGGCGGGCTCTTCCGGGAGGTATCCATCTCCGGGCGACACCGCCCGGACGTTGTCTAACTGCTCGACGGGCGTCTTCCGCGCCTTCTTCTCGACGGGCTTCTTCTTGGTCTTCTTTTTGGGCATGGTGTCCCTCCTCTCGGCTTCCGGCAGCATCTTGCCGGAGCAGTGGTAATTTACGGGTCCGTTGAACTGGCAGGGCTTCCCCGACCCGCACTTCTCCAAGCTGTACTGCTCGCAGTTCCTCCAGGCCATCAGTCGCTCACTTCTCGCAGATCGGGCGGTGCGAGCCTGGTCGCCTTGTCGAACAGGACGTGCCTCAAGATCAGAGGCTCGACCTTGCTCCAGGGGATCGGCTTGTCCAGCTTGGGCCGGCCGCGGTGGATCTTCTCAGCCTCTTCCTTCGTGTAGCGGCCGGCCTTGTCGATGTCTGTGGTATAGCCCCTGTGATCGGGCCCCCACCAAACCGCGCAGTCCCCCACGATGGTCCCGACGTGCAGGATCAGGTACGACTCCTCAGTCATCGCAGCCCTCCTCCGCCACCAGGAACTCGTCCACGACGGTGAACCGGTTCATCATGATTTGCAGCTCGCCATCCTCGTCTTCCAGGACGAAGACGCCCCACTTCCCGAGGTCCTTGATCTTCATGATGTGGCCTCGGGTGTAGTAGCCCTTCTCCGTCCAGACACCCTCCGTCAGAGTGACCTTCATCCCGATCATTTTCTCGTTCGAGACAAACATCAGCCCTCCTAGTGGGTCTTCATGCCGGTGAGCTTCTCGCGTACCGCTTCGAATGCCTGCCTCGCGATCTCCTTCTGCCAGGGCGGACACCCTTCTGCGTTGATTAGGGTGTTCGCCATCAAAGACCAGGTTCTGAACATCTCCGTGTCCGGAATCGGCTCTCCCTTGTTCTGGCCGTCGTAGGAGATGATGGCGGTGTCCACTGCACCGTCATGCGCACTCTCGCCGTGGCGCAGGATGGAGACCAGCACGAACGCATCCGTTAGCCCGTGCGTCTCAGTGGTCACGTCTTCCTTGCGGAACTCACCATTCTCCAGAGTCAGCCCGTACTTGCAGTGGTAGATCTTGTTGCTCATGGAACCTTCACTTCTTTCGTTCTTGACAATTTCCCATCTTCAGGTATCTTCTTTTTCATACCAGCGGAGAGGTTTGAATCTCCGACAGCGCCTTCTGCGCGATGTCGACGGTGTCGCCCTCGACGACGCTCTTGCACGAGGCGATCTTCCTCAGCGCCACCTTGGCGGTGTTCAGCTTCTTGTAGATCGCGCTGAGTTCGTGGGACCACTCCAGCGCGAGAGCTTTCTGCTTCGAGGCAGCACTCGGCCGGCGGTTCAGGCTCGGCTTCTTCGGTTTGAGCACTTCGCTGACCTTCGGACCGAGAGACCCGAATCCGGTGTACCCGGGGTGGCACTTTGGAGGATGCTCACAGTGTTTACAGAACGCTTCGTACAGGAACGGATGCGAGTTTGGGCGGCTCTCGTAGTGGTCGCAAGGAGGCTTGCGCCGGTTCTCTTCCTTCCGTTTCTCCGGGTCCATATCGCACCAGCCGCAAATGGACGGTATCCCCGCCAAGCCGAGTTTTTTCTTGTCCCCCATCGTTACCTCGTCCACAGCTTGTCGATGATCCCGCGGAACTGCTCTTGCAGCTCCAGCGCGAGCCGCGTCCGAGCAGTCGCCTCCGCGAAGGGCTCCGAGATCTCCGGAATGACGTTGGCGACGTTTCTCAGCTGCCGGATCGCCCGCACCAGGTCGTCCACGTCATCGGTGCGCATGTCATGGTCCAGGATCACCGTCAGAGCGCAGACCCTGTCCGTCATGGCAGCCTCCCGTCCGTCTCCAAGCAGAGATCGTACGCGGTGCGTGCCTCTATGGGGTGGATCTTCATTGCCTTCACCTTGTCTTGGCAGAGAGTGCTGGTCTCTCGGTAGGAGGCCTTGTCTTCAGAGCACTTCTGAAAGGACACGACCAGCATCAGTACAATTGCACCGATGAGGAGTACCCAGAGGAGCACATGGCCCAGGGCCTTCCACGGAAAAATTCCTACAGGGTCGAACCACATCAGGTCGCCTCCTTCTCCGGCTCGCTCAGCAGCGCTTCGAGCTGCTCCTTGGTCTCCCGGCACTCGAAGACCGTCTCGACGCCCTTGTCCGTCTCGCAGAACTTCACCAGGATGTAGATCTTCCCGTCCTCGATGAGGTGGACCTTGTCGAAGTCGATCTTCGCCTGGTGCTCCACGAAGGGCCGCGGGGACTTCACGTACATGCCGTACCTTACGGTGCCCTGGCCGGTAACTGTCACTGTTCGAATGCGTGCCACTGCTACCTCCGGGTAATGGTCAACATCTTGAGCGTCCGCAAGCTGAGGTCCTTCGGGACGTGCCCTCGGGTCCAGGCGACGAGGGTCACCCTCCTGGTCGACTTGGGGGAGACCTCGATGGCCTTTGGCTGCGGCATCGGCTCGGCCCTGCGCGGAACGCTGGGCTTGTGGATGATGGTCGGGTAGCGCAGCTTGGGCCTTTTCAACCGGTAGGTGTACCGGACATATACAGGCCCACGGCGTCTCTTGGGGATGATGACCGTTCCCGACGAGGTGTCGTAGCACGAGTCGTACAGGGCTCCGCAGAACATGAGAGTTCCGACGCCTTGCGTTCCTCCGCCGTAAGGTACCATCTCAGTTCTTGTCCTTTCCCGGGAACTCGATCAGCTTCCCTTCCGAGGGTTTCTCTTTGTGAGGGACCAGTTCACCGATGATGTTGCTGTCCTCCATGACCCGGCAGCGGATCACAGGGACGTCCTCCCCTTCGAGATCTATGTGCGAGATTGCGAACGCCACGCAGTTGGGCTGACAAGGCTTCCCTTGCCTCCAGCAGCCCAAGAAGGCGTTCAGCCGACCGTCGAGAAGGCCGAGACCAAGGCCGACATTCCCAGGGTCGGGGATCTTTTCGATGCTCAGCTTACGGAACATCTACTTCCCCTCCAGGTTGATCTTCAGGCCCATCTTCTGCATCTCCAGGATCGCCTCGGCGTTGCCCTTGGCGTCGTCGACCGGGTGGTGCGTGTGCACGGTCTTCCGAAGGCGCTTCTTCCACTCGTGGTTCCTGCCGGCGTCCTTCACCAGCCCGCAGTACAGATCTCCGATCCTGCGGGCGGAGTGCCCGAACGGGTTCTTCCCGAGGAACTTGTGGAAGTAGTAGTTGATGAACGACCAGTCGAACGCCGGGTTGTCGGAGATGAACACCGGCTTGTTTGGAGAGACCCACACCACCCAGTTCAGGAATTCCAGCATCGTTCTCTTGGGCTCCTGGAACTTCAGGTGCATCTCTCTGGTGGTGCTGCTGACCGAGAGCGCTTCCGGGATCCACAGGTCCGAGATCGGAGCCGTCTGGCCGTAGAAGGTCCTGCTCAGCTCGGGCTCGACGACGACGGCACCGAAGCTCACCATCGAGTACAGACCAGGGCACGGCCCATCCGACTCAACATCCATCGAGATGAAGCTCATGTCCTCAGGTCCCTCCCGCAGTAGGGGCAGAAGCTGTAATTCCCCTTGGCGTGCATGTCACTGTGGAGGACCTCCTCCACGCAAGGGAAAGCCGCTTCTGCGCGTTCCTGCATCGCCGTTCGACCCAAGGCGAGCCACTCCCGCAGGCCGTCCACCAGCTCCTTGTCGTTCTCGACGACCTTGCCGTGGACTAGGATGTCCCCGCACTCCTTGAGTTCCAAGATCGGCTCGGCGCTCTTGTCGGGGAAGTGAAAGGTGATGCTGCGACCCATTTCTCTCATGATGGCTTCACTTTCTTTTTCAAGGCCTCGATGCCGGCGTGGACGAGCTTCTCCAGAGCCTTCCACTCCTCCTTGCAGTAGTCTGCGGTGCCGACGGCCTTGGTCCACAGCCTGTGTAGGATCGCGTCTCCATAATCGTGGGGTTTGGGTCCGGCCCACTTGCACTCCGGGCACTCATCGAGCTTCTCCGGATCGAGATCCGCGAGGCGGATTCGGAACCCACACTTTCCGCAGACGTAGTGCCAAGGTCCTACCCGGAACCCACTGCCGAAGAAGTCCCGGTCGATGACATCCCGGATCATGCAGCTGACCCACGGAGGCGGTGTCTGGCTCGGGTCAACCATGTGATACCTCGTCGTATGCGCAGTCGTTGCAGTAGTCGGTGCTGCCCATCCCGAGGCAGGCTCCGAAGACGTGCCGGCAGCCAGGGCATTGAAACACGATCCCGCAGTTGCCGTCGCACCCTTCGTCGTGGCGTACCTTGAGACCGCTCGGAGCCCAGTCGAGGCAGTTGACCTTCCCTGCGCAGCGCTCCAGCTGAGGGTCTTCCTGCATGCAGTGGGCGCGGTTGGCGCACCTTCCTGTACCGAACTTCTTCATGGCCTACCAGAGCACCGAGAGGGTCGGCAGCGCGTTCGTGTAGGAGTTCTCCACGACGGCCTTCTCCTTGAAGTGCCGCAGCTCGACGAGGTACGAGAAGCGCTCCTCGAAGGGGCTGACGCGCTCGGTCTGGGACACGATCCGGGCCATGTCCTTGATCCAGCACCGTCCCGCCTCATGGACGACAGGGTAGACCTTTCCCTCGTTGCCGGGTTGATTGATCCCGCTGAGTGGGGTGATCAGTATCTTCTTGATCGGCAGATCCTTCTTGGTCTCGACCAGCTCCCACTTCTCGGGGTTCGGATCCGGGATCGAGACCTCTCTGCCGGAGGCGAGCACAATGGTCGCGCTCCAGGTCTCCTTGAGGGAGGACTTCGATATGTCCCGGTCCCACTCGACCACGTCGAAGGAGAACTTGGGAAATATATTCATATTCATGCCCAGATTCTTGGTCATCTCCGCGGCTCGCTGTATTCGTATGTCGGCCAGCTTCCCCTCCATGTCGAGCCGGTACTCCTCCCCCACCTCGTCCACCAGGGACTTGTACTCGGCCATGTGTTCTTTCGGGATGCGGAGGCCTCGGTCCAGGATGTCCTTCATCTCTCTCAGACGGATCTTCATGGCCTCCCTCCGTGCTGCATCCCCGGGGATCTTAACCGTGAATTCGCTACCATCACCGAAGACTTCCTTCGACATGCCGTACGACTCGGCGAACAGCGCGAGCTTCTCGGCCGTGGAACGCTTCTGCACCTCGGGGTTCGGCTTCTCGAACCCGTGAGCCACGGCCTCTTGCTTTTCGAAGTGATCTCGATCCACCTGGAGAAGCTCCTTCTTCACCCCGAGAGCTGCAAACATGCGCCTTTCGGCATACGCGAGGTCCGCGTTGAAGTAGCCCTCCTTGAACAGGGATGCTGCGAGAGGGATCTTCTCGATTCTCTCCCGCGTGATGGGGGTGTTCGGGAGGATCGGCCCCGAAACCAGGTCTTCGAACTTCGTTCGAGGAACGTCCTTCACCGAAAGATCCTTCTCCTTCGGTGTCAGATGGCTCAGCTCCAAGGACTTGGTGGTCTTCCTGTGTTTCAGAAGGAGGTCATCCTCCGCAAACCACCGGGCCACTCCGGAGTACGCATCCATGTCGAGTACCACCCCCACGAGGTTCATGGGGTCGTCGGTGCACTGGATACGGGGGATTTTTACGATCCCCATGGCACCGTGATACTCCTTACCTTCCGCGTTGACCCGTACCGCGTCACCTTCTTGGAACTTCGACATCCTACTTCCCACCTTTCAGCTTCTCGGCTTCCTGGTCGATCAGCTCTCGGGTCACGTTCGGGTTGTGGAGGCTCACGTTGCCGTGGGCGAAGCTGCGGCGCTGCTCCTCGCGCTCCTCGTCCGACATCTCGTACCCGTCGGCCCGCTTGAGGATCTTCCTCATCTTCTCATCCATTGCTGTCCCCCGGGTCCACCCCGAGCCAAGCCTTGCGAAGGTGCTTCTCCAGATCGGGGTTCAGTTCCTCCTCGGCCAGCTTGCAGGTCTCGCAGGGAATCGTCTGCCGGTGAGGGCAGTCGTCGCAGGCCCTCTTGATGATGTCGATCATCTGCTTCCCGAGCTTGTCGACGTTCTCGCAGATCGTTTTGGTCGCCTGGATGAAGGTCTTCGCTGCCTTCTCGGAGATGACGTCCTTGTTCATCTCGATGACCGCCTTCGCATCGGCCAGCTTCTCCTCCAGAGAAGCGATCTTCTCGGCCGCGGTCTTGACGTCGCCCTCGCAGTCGGAGAGGTCGAAGGCGGTCTCGTCGTAGAGCTGCTCGTGCTCGTCCTGCATGTTGCTCAGCTCCAAGCCGCTTAGATCACCAATCGGCGGGTCCCCGATGAACAGGGCTCCGCGGAGGGTACGGATCATGTTGAGCAGCTCTTCCCGGGTGATGTCCTTCGACTCACGCATTCGAGGCCTGACCTTCCTGCTGCTCCTCGGCGAGAACTTTGTCGTTGAGGCCTTCAGCCGCCCCATGGGCACTGTGTTCCTCCGCAAGAACTTTATCGAAAATGCCGATGACCCGGGGAGCCTGCTTCCGGGCATACTCCCGCTCGGCGGCATTCAGGCCTCTGTACACCTCGAAGGCGGCCCTGAGGGACTTCTCCTCGGGTGTGAGGCTGTCCTTCTTCTTCTGGCGTTCGGAGTAGAAGTCCCGACGTTTCTGGAAGTAGGCCTTCTCCTGGCTCTCGAACTCCAGCATGGCTGCGAGTACCTTCTCTCCGACGGCCTTGGCGTTCTCGATGCTGTCGAAGGCCTGTCCCTCCTCCCAGGCACCCCCGGGGAGCCTCCAGGACAGCCAGAACTGCCCCTCGCGCTCCTGGATGCGAGCCTGGGCGTTGCCCTCACCGCACCGCAGGCAACCGTCTTTCCGCTTCCACTTCACTGGACCACCTTTCGCAATGCCGGACCTGGCAACTATAAGTATGCCTGCTGCGGAAGTCAAGACCCTCTTTTGGAGATTTTCTGCCCTTGACTTCCTGATGGGGCATGATTATAGTTCCCTGGTGGGGAAGGCAGGTGTGTAGTGAGCAACAACTCGAAGACCAAGGAGCACAAGATGCCGGCAAACAAGGCGGGGAAGGGTTTGGTTCTGAAAGCCTATGACCCCAAGACGGGGTGGCTCGCACAGGGGATCACGACGGAGGACCTGTCAAAGGTTATGAGGGGCCTGCGCAAGGCCTTGACCGAAGCAGGGTTCGCCCCCGAGGAGACAAGTGAAATCCTGGTCTCTTGGTTCCAGGCGCAGAACTTCTTCGCTCTCCCCAAGTAGGATCGGGACATGTCGAAATCCACCCCCATGATGTTCTCGACGTTCGGGTCCATGCGTAGCCCGGACGCCTCTCATGAGGTGAGGGTTCTCGAAAAAGTCCTCTTCGGAGCCAAAGTGAGGATCATCATCGATCCGGGGATGCCGCCCGATGAGCTGCGGTTGACCTCTCCTGCGGATGACAGCGTACTTTCCGAAATCAATGACATCAAGGTCCTGGAGGACGGCTCCGTCACCTACAAGGCCTCCTTGAAGATGCCTTTGAAGTACATCACCGTCGATCTCAGGGATCCGGAGGGAAAATGAGCGAGTGCGACCGACCGTTCACCTTGGAGGACTACCAACGCGACTGCGGGTACGGGCCCATCGATAAGATGGACTTCAAGGAGACCTACGAGTTCCTCGACTGGATGAAGGTCGACGCGGAGGGGTTCCTGCGTGACGACAACCAGTGGCAGGTGGTCGCTCTCCTCCGGCAGAGGGGCAGGGTGCCCTTCCTTTCGGAGATGCCGGATCGTGAAGAGTTCGCTCCGCAGGACCTACCGTTCATCCGGCCGGGAGTGAAGCTGACGCAGTACCGCGGCCGGACGCACATGCCTGGAGGCACGCGGATGAAGGGGTCGTTCTGGATCGTAGAGCTGGAGGAGGGACAAGGATGAGCAGGTACGAGAATAGCTGGACCACCGAGTCCGACGGCAACGAAGTTCGATTCGGTCCGGTACGCATCGAGGTGAAAATCCGCAGGAAGCATGACCTCCGGGCAGGGAAGGACCTCGGGAACGTGGTCGACATCTGTATCGGTCTGACCTCGGCGGAGTCCTCGCACATCGATGTGCCTCTCCAGCCGCCCGGAGAGCCTCTGGACGAAGAGCGCGCCAAGGAAATCGAGACGGGGATCGCGTTCCTCTTGGAACCGGTCTGCGCCCGTTTCCTGGGTGAGCTGCGAGAGGCCCTCACTCTGGGGGCTCAGGTGTCGGCGGACAGGCTCCGCGAGCGCAAGGAGCACCCATGAGGTGCTTCCTGATCGCCCTGGTGGTGTTCTGCTCTGGGTGCTTGGACCGGGCTAATTGTGACGACAACGCCCGGCAGCTCTATCCGGGTAGAAAGGTTGAAGTCCTTGAGGCGTCCTCTGAGCAGATCTACATCATCGACGGGAAGTACGCCGTTGGGTGTTCGGGAAGCGACTCTAGTGACTTCATCAGGATGAGCTGGAGGCCTTGGAAGGACTCTTGGTGCGATCACCATTGGTCGGGGCATGAGAACTACCAGAAGTGGTGTGTCCCCCCGAAAACCCCCGAAAAGGCCCCTTGACTTCTTGTTAAGGCTGACTATAGTATCCAGCTAGGAGGTGAAAGATGTTCGAGCAATCACTTTTCTGGGAATCCTTCGAGCGCTACTTTCTCGATAAGTGGGATCTCTACTTCTCGAAGCAGGCCGACGGGGTGCTGGTTCGGTTGTGGGTCCGTGCGTGGGACAGAACCTTCCGAATCACACATGACGACAAGGTCGTTTACGAAGGCATCTCTCAAACGACGGTCGAGAAGTATCTGTTAGGTGGTGTGCCGTGAGCGAGGAAGACCTTCAGCTCTGCTCGGAGTGCCACACGGCCAAGCTGGGTCTCTTCAAAGATCCGTATTCCGGAAGGTCTTGCTGCTCGCGCTGCTGGACACAACGGGCTCTCGACGCCGAGAGGGCGCTGCGTGAGCAGAAGAGGATCTACGTGGTCCTGTCCTTGACGAACACGCAGAACGGCATGGCTATCGGGCCGGTCAACCCGGGAGCCTTCTGGACCAAGGAAGAGGCAGCTCGCCAGGTCGAGAACCTCATGAAGATGGGGGAAGCGGCGTGGGCGGAGACCGTGGCTTTAGGTCACTTCGACTTGGAGGAGGAGCCCGAGTGAACGGAGTCCTCTTCACGCTTACTCCTCAACCGGACTGGACCGGCCAGGTGAGCTGTTCCTGCGGGAACCTGATCCCGCACCCGCCGAACCCGGAGAACGGAACTCGGATCGGGTGCATAGTCTGCAACGCGGTCTACATGTACGCGATGGACAAGCAGTGGGTGCCCGTAAAAGACGACGAGGGCTGAAAGGAAGGTCTCGATGAAGCAAGTGATGATGTACGTTTCGGACGAGTTCCACGAGATGCTCGCCACGCACATGATCGGCGACGAGGTCTTGATCTACGGCATGGACTTCTACTTCGACAGCTTCAGGACGGAACCTCTCTACTCCGAGTCCGAAGGTGAGGACATCCCGGTGCTCACCTGCAACGCGGCCTTCCGTGCGATGACGGTGGGCAAGGGTCGCACCGCGACCGAGCACATCAAGGAGAATGATCGCCTGTCCGCTGCCTTGAAGGACTCGATGCAGGAGCGCGCGGAGCGTGTCGCTGAGGCGCAGGGTTGGAGCTTCTGCGAGGGTGTCGGGCTCGCTCTTCGGAACATCAACGGCGAGATCGTTCCGTGCAACGAGGAGACCCGAAGGATCCTCCGAACCACGACGGTGTCCGAGCTGCTCGATGGGGAGAAGCGCGGGATCACGCAGAAGGACTACGACGACGTCGAGGAGTGCTTCGAGCTTAGAGTGGAGAAGAAGTGAAGCTCCAGACCCTCAAGAAGAAGGCTAAGTGGGCCCTGAAGCACCGGCCGCTCTCTCTGGAGACCAAGCGGATGCTCGAAGAGCTACTCACGAACCCTCACCCCGAGAGCCTCCCGCCGGAAGCTCTGGAGCTGATCCGCCAGAAAGTGCAACCCGAGCTTTCCCCGACCCCTTGACACACCAAAATTGATGGTTACATTAGTAGGCAGGGAAGAACAAGGAGGTTCGGGATGCAGTGGTTCGAAGTCGACCGAAAGGGGCTGGGGAAGCTGCTGGAGCGCCGCGGCTTCGGGTTCGTACTCTTCGAGTTGGTACAGAACGCCTTGGACACCGCGGCGAAGGTGATCACGGTCGACTTCCATAAGGTCCCGCGCTCGCCGTACGCCACCATCTCCGTGGAGGACGACGATCCCACAGGGTTCAAGCGCCTGACGGACGCCTGGACGTTGTTCGCCGAGTCGGACAAGAAGGTCGACCCGACGCTGCGTGGCCGGTGGAACCTCGGTGAGAAGCTCGTTCTCGCCCTGTGCAAGACCGCCCGCATCGAGAGCACGACCGGTACCGTGGTATTCGATGAGAAGGGACGCCACCGAAACCGGTGCGCACCCCGTACGGCCGGCTCCAGGTTCTACGGCGAGTTGCGATGCTCGCAGGAGGACTACGAAGCCGCGTGCGAGGACTTCAAGGCGCTCATCGTTCCGAAGGGTGTCGACTTGAGGTTCAACGGAGACACCCTGTCGTGGCGTGAGCCGGTCACGACTTTCAAGGCTCCCCTGGTCACCTTGATCGCGAACTCCGAAGGGGCCCTGATGAAGACGACCCGTCAGGCTCTCGTGGATGTCTACGAGCCCCGGAGTGGCGAGGTCGGGACTTTGTACGAGCTGGGGATCCCGGTCATGGAAACGCAGGACAAGTTCCACTACGACGTCCGCCAGAAGATCCCCCTCGGGTTCGAGCGGGACAACGTGCCTCCGGTGTACCTGGCGGATCTCCGTGCCCATGTGCTCAACGAGACGGCCGAGCTGCTGGACAAGGAGGAGGCGACCCATGAATGGGTGTCCGAGGCCCTGGGGCGCAAGAACGTGGAGCCCGACGCCGTCGACCGAGTGCTTGACCTCCGCTTCGGGAAGAAGCACGCCATCTGGGATCCGACGGACAAGGAGGCAAACAACCGCCTCATAGCCGAGGGGTACACTGTCATTCATGGCCGGACGTTTTCGAGAGCTGTCTGGGAGAACATCCGGCTGGGGAAGACCAAACCCTCCGGGAAGATCTCCCCGACGCCGAAGCCCTACAGCAACGATCCGAACGCGCCCGAGGTGCACGTCCTTAGCGACGAGGAGATGACCCAGGAGATGCGTGAGTTCCGGGACTGGGCGGAGCACGTCTCCTACCTGGGCATCGACATGCTCGTGCGAATTCGCCTGGTGAACACCACGAACAACTTCGCCGCATGCTTCGGTCACGGGTGCCCGCTAGACATCAACGTACGCAAGACCAAGAACCTGTTCCAGAACTGGAGTCACCACAAGATGGCGTGGCTCCAGCTCCTCATCCACGAGCTGGCGCACTACTACGCGGACAACCACCTCTCGGACGACTACCACCAGGCGTGCTGCAAGGTCGGAGCGCGGCTCGCGCTGTGCAAGGAGAAGCTCTAGCCTCACTCGATGGGTTCGGTCCCTTCCGGCATCGTGATCAGATCGAAGTCGGCCTTGAGGACCTCGACGAGCCTCTCCACCTCCAGCATCCGGCACCTCGTTCGTCCCTGGATGCGGGCGTTCATCGTCATCTTGGAGATCGACAAGGCCTTCGCCAGGTCCGTAGGGGTCAGGTCCTGTCGAATCATCGCGATCTTGATCTCCTTGCGGTTCAAAACGCGACCCTGAATCTTCCTTGCCGCCATTGATGCGCTCCTTTGGTTTACAAACCCTTGTAAACTGATACCATAAATTCTTAAACTGGGGGAGCGGTTTTTAAGACTACGCGGATGGGCTTCTGCCGTAGGCCGAGCCGTACCATGAAATCGTGAGGATTCCGCCGTTACCTGTCGGAGGGTCTACCGCTACGTTGAAGACGGGAGTGATCGAGAAGGTGTAGCTCAGGGCCGTCAGCCACTCGCTGAATGGGGCGCTTTTGAAGAGCCCGATTTCCACCTCGGTAAGGTCCAGAGCGGTCGACAAAAGCTCCTCGCTGATCGCGGTGGTGACGGCGGTCTCGATCTTCGTCTTCACGGCCGCGGTGCTGGGCTCTTCGTCGATCTCCCCCTCCAGCCGGGCTGCGATGACTTCGAGAACCTGTGCCTGGGCTTCCTGCGCGGTGATCATGGTATCCTCCTCTGTGACGCCTCGCAGTGTACCACAGCCTGTTTGCATTTTTAGATCTCATAACACTTTCGTGTTATGTTTTGCACCATGCGCTTGGCCCTGTCAGATCGATCCCTTCTCAAGATTTCCGAGGCTCAGGTGGAGCCTTGGTTCGAGGATGTTCCCATCGATAGCCTGTCTCCGACCGAGGACCTCGCCACAAAGGACCCCCGAGAAGTTGCTGACATGGCGGAGATGATGCGCCTCTCCGAGGGCTGGCCTGAAGGCATGCCTGAGATCTCCGTCCTCTACAACGGGGGTGGGGAGTACCTCATCGTCGATGGGCACCATCGGTGGCTCGCCGCCCAGGCCGCAGGGCTCGACTACCTGCCGGCCAAGGTCTACCCCGAGGACTGGAACGATCTCTTCGATTACTCGAAAGAGTACGATTTCCGGCAGAAGTAGCCTCTTGACTTCTTACCGAAGCTCCCTATATTATCAAGCAGGTTAGAAGGGAGCACGCATGTCCAAGCAAACCATCAAAGAGCAGATCGCAGAAATCGACGATGGGATCCTCCTCGCGGACGGCTTCGAGGAGGCCCTGATTGGGGTCTCTACCCAGTTCACCCGCGGGACTATCGCGCTGTACGACTGGGACAAGTGTGTGAAGATCCTGATGGAGCGTGACAAGATGGACTACGACGAGGCCGTCGAGTTCATGGACTTCAACGTCACCGGATCCTGGGTCGGGGAGAAGACGCCGGCTTTCGCTCGGCTGATGGTCGAGGAGCCCGAATGACGCGCTGGACCTGGAAAGAGCTGGCCCACGTCAATTCCTACGGGGTGGGAAAGGACCAGCAGGCTTGGCGAGACAAGTCCTACGAGGACTTCCTCGTCACCTACGGCTACATGGGGATCCTGGCCCTGGCGATCTCCAGGAAGATGTCGCCGGCCTCGAAGAGGTCCCAGCAGAGACCTACCATTTTCGACAACCGTCCTCTCGATGCGCTTCTGGGCCTCTACCGGAGGATGTACTGGAGGACGTACGGCAAGAAGGAGTGCGAGCCATGACCGAGGAGCGCGTTCCCGTCCTCCCCATCACCTGCCCGATATATCACGGCAGGGATCGCTGCAACGGCGTCCTCAACTACAAAGGCACCTTCCACACGGACATGGGCACCGCGAACGGGGTGGACCTGAACTACTTCACGGAATACTTCGTCTGCGCGGACTGCAAGACCGAGGTGCAACGCACCTACATATGGATGGTCACTCCTCGATGACAATCTTTCCCTCCAGGTCTTGACTTCACCTCCAGGCATGACTATATTACCAGCAGGGAAGCTAGGAGGTTCAATGATCCAGATGATGCAGTCGGAAGCAGTTGTGGTGAAGATTCGGAAGGCGTTCATCGCCGGAGAGACCCAGACCGCGCTCGCGGCCAAGTACGGGTTCTCAAAAGAAGCGATTCGACAAGCCGTGCGGTACATCACCTACAAGGACGTCGCCCCCGAGCTGATGAAGGCCTGCCTCGCTTCCGAGGCCCGGGGGAACAAGGCGCTCGATGGGAAGATCGTTGGGGAGATGCGCAAGCTCTATCGTAAGGGTGCGACGGCCACCGAGCTGGCGGCCAAGTACGACTGTACGGTGTCGACCGTCCGGTCCGCTCTTCTGGGGAAGAGCCAATATCCCACGAAGGTGCCACCTCTGGAAGAGCTGCGAGCGAACACTGTTCACGGGGAGCACCACCCACATGTCAAGCTCACCTCGAAACAGGTTTCCGAGATTCGGAGACGGCGAGGTGAGGGTGAGCCCTACGCGAGTCTCATGAAGAAGTTCAAAGTCTCCTCCATGCAGATCCGGAGGATCGTGACGGGGGAGGCGAGGGCCAATGGTTGACCTGGACGCCTTCGCGGAGGAGCTGGCGGCGCGGGTAGAGCTTCCGCTGGATAGTCCCTCCAGCCTGACGTGGCCTTGGATCCTTTTCACGATTCTCAGTATCGTCCTGGTGAACCTCTTCGGGGCCACTGCGGCTGTGGTCGGTGGCTGCTGCGGAATGTACCTCTTTTCTTTACTCGGGTGGGCCTGGAAGAGGGTCAAGGTGCGAAGGCTATTCGTGGGCCTGGCGGTCAAGTCCCGAGCGGCGTTTCCTGATGCCGGCAAGGAGGAGGTCATCATCGGTACCCTCCTGGCGTGGAAGAACAACGGGCTCCCCCCGATCAAGGTTCGCCTGCCCGAGCACTACTAATCGAACTTGATCTTCGGGAACCTGGTCTTCTTGGCGGGGACGGGGACCTGCAAGGCCGTGCTCCCGCGGGTAGGTGCGATACCTTCGACACGCCCCCACATCTCCAGGTGCCGGCGGTTGCGTATCCGCTCGATGATCCTGGAGACCGCGGTCCCCGCGACCCCGCTGAAGCACTCCTTGCAGATGTAGGTCCGCTCTTCGGAGCGCCCTTCCAGCTTCCGCAACTCCATGTCGTCCAGGGGCAGATCGACCGTGATCTTGACGACCACATGGTCGATAGTGATGTTGATGGCGGTCGGGAAGAACTCACAGGTCAACGGGAGGACGTCCTCCTCGGTGAAGGTGTCCTTGCAGCAGACGCACTGGAAGGTGCCCTTCAAGGACTCCTTCTTGAGCTGGGCCACCTGCCTCTTCAGCTCGTCGTTCTCCTCGCGGGTCTTGTTCAGCTCTACCTGGAGATCCTCACAGAACTGCTGGCTGAGTTCGCACTGGGCGTGCTGGGCCGCCTCCGTGGGCTGGAGCTTGCCCAAGACCTGGGCCTCGGCGAACGCGCCCCAGCCGGCCCTGTAGACGTTCCAGTCGCGCATCTTGGGATCGGAGTCCTTCAGCGTTCTGTACCTCGGGCTCATCACGAGGTCGAGGAACCTCCGAGCGACCTCGTTGTCCGGATGCCGGGGGTCCAGCGCGATCTCGTCCCAGTTGTGCTTCTTGTTTTTGAACATGGTCTGGAGTATATAAGACAGGCCTCCCAAGCTCCACAAAAAAAGTTTGTTCAGGTATCTTGACAACCCATCCAAGCTGACCTATATATGCTCAGTCACACAGTGGAGGGACGGATGCCCAACTGCTTCAAGCACGCGAAGGACGGTATCACCATCGAGTGGGAAGTCGGAATCGACTGCCCCCTTTGTTCAGCACTGGACGAGCGCGCAATCCTGCAAGAGAGGCTCGACCAGGCTCTCGAAGAGCTGAAGACCATCCATGAGCGCTTCCAGGACATCATGGAAGAGGCCGCGGCGAGTGCACCTTCCATCCCCGCGAACAAGCGGCGCAGAGGCCCACAGGCTCCTGCCTCTCGGGACGTCTACGAAGACCTGGCGGACCTGGACGAGGGCGACTGAACGTGGCCCCACATCTCATCGATACCGTGGTCACGCAGCTCCCCGAGTTCGTCGAGGGCTCCGATCCCGATGCCTACGCCCCGAGCGTGGTGCAGGCCATCGAGATGCTGAAGCCCTGGATGCACCAACTCTGCCGAATTTGGATCCGCGCCAAGGACGCCTACAGGCTGGTCGAGAACTCTGCGAACCCCGAGTACAAGCACCCTGAACTGCTGGGCCTCCCGTGGAGGGTTGCCCTGGCGCTCAAGTTCCGCGGGTTCCACCTGTACACTTGTATAGCTCTGAAATCGAAGGACTGGATGCTCGACCACGAGTACCTGTTCCTGCTCCGTGCAACGACGTTGCCGCACTCCGTGGAGTCGCATCACCGGAAGGAATGGCCCCAGGAAGGCGAGGACTGGCTCCGGTGGATCGTGGACTCCAGCCAGGTGATGACGTGTTTCTACGATCCTTACCAGAACCCCAAGATCAAAGAGTTCGTAAAGAAGAACGGCCGGCGCTGGCTGGGTGAGGAGTAGCGTGGAAAATCGAGACATCGAGACGGTAGGCGACCTGCGGTCCGAGCTGGAGGGTATCGAGGACTCGGCCCCCTTCTATCTTTTCGAACAGATCAGCGCAGCTTCGATGGGTAAAAAGCTCGTCGTCCGGATAGAGATGTTGGACAAAGCGGTCGTGATGAACTGCGCGACCGAGAAGGAGTAGCCATGTTCAAGAAGCTCATCGACAAGATCTTCGGACGGAAGAAGCCGACGGTTCGAGACGAGATCCTGAAGGACCTGGAGAAGTTCGTTTCGATGGGCATCACCCAGACCTCCAGGTGGATCGCACCAACGAATATCACCGTCACCAACAGCACCTCGTCGATAACGAGCGGGCCAATGCTCTTCTTGAACACTGGCGGCATCATGGACTCCGGAACTCCGGTCGGGGATCCCGAATCCTCGGACCAGCGCGTCGAGGTGACGCCCAAGGACATCGTCGCAGAGTTCGAGCAGCCGGTGGACATCAACCTGGAAGACCTCGAACGGAAGCTGGGCCTGCTCTACGAGCGCGCCGAGCTGTACAAGACGACGATCCGGCAGCCCATCCCTCCGGACATCCGGCACGCGATCAGCATCTTGGAGGCGCGGAAGAACTACCCGAAGCTCGCGGAGTGGATTCCCTGGAAGACCACGACGCAGGAGAAGATCAACGATCTGTGCAAGAAGTACAAGCTCTCGCACCAGGGCACCGAGGACTTCATCCCCGAGCTTCCCCAGGAAGCCGTGGACGAGATCACCGCCTACCGGAAGGTGCACGAGGCGGCGTTCTCCCACGAGCCCAAGATCACCCCTCCGGTGGTGCTCTCCATCATCGCCCCGACGAGCATGTTCAAGACTCGGAAGGGCGATCCCATCCTCCTGGCGAAGTCGCCCTTCGGCGATTTCTTCTACGTGCTCTGCGCGTGGGACGAGGAAGTCGCGTTCGTGAAAGATTTACTTGCGTAGTTGGTAGGCCTGCGAGGCGGCTTAGAGACCTCGACGTGAAGGACCTGCTCGCGTATCTCGAAAAACAGGAGGCCCGAGATGGATGCTCTGCTGGTGAAAGACCTGCGCTTGATGAGAAAGACTACATTCGAAAACGCTGCTCCAGCTATCTTGGAGACCCACAGGATCTGCAAAAAAGTGGATCTGCCCGGCATTCCCCCGGACGGACTGGCCCTTCAAGATGCACACATGACCATGTTGATCGACGGGGCCGTGTACGATCTCGTGAACAAGTCTCTCCTTGTGCGCATCAAGTCGGAGGCTTTCTACGAAGCGGGCATGGTGGAGCGCTCGCTGCTGGCGCACCAGGCGCTCGGCTGGGCGATGTTCCAACCCCCAGAAAACAAGGAGAGGTCCGATGACAGAAGCAAAGAGGACTAGCAAGAACGTTCTGGAGGCTCGAAAGATCCTCGAAGGTGACTGCGCTTCCTTGATGCCGGACAGCGGCGGGTTCTGTACCTGCCCGGCGACAAGTGATGGCGTGATCCTGTCGACGTACGGCTCGCGCGGCATCTTTCTCTCGGTGAAGAACCTCTACAATATCGTGGAGCACATTCTGGAGGGTAAGGCCCACTCCACACTCGTACTCGACGAGTTTGACATTCCGGAAGTATCGGCCGTGGTAGAAGGAGAAGAGCCAAAATGACACTCGGGAAGTTCATCGTCTTCGAGGGCGCGGACGGTGCCGGCACGACGACGCAGTCGAAGCTCCTGATGGAGGCTCTCCTAGCTCTCGGGCTGCCGGTGATTCAAACCTTCGAGCCCTCGAACAACGTGATCGGAAGGACACTGCGCGAAATCCTGTCAGGAAAGCATGGAGGTCTTGAAGTCTGGGGCTGGCGTGAGCTGTCGTACCTCTTCATGGCGGACAGGATCCACCATGTGAAGACCGTGATCGCCCCGGCCCTCAAGGCGGGGACGCACGTCATCTGCGACAGGTATTACGCGAGCACGCTCGTCTACCAGAGCACCAGCGCGCCTTCGCACAACGAGCAGCTCGACAGGATCTTTTCTCTCTTGAAAGAGATGCAGGGCCAGCCGGACTTCCTGGAACCCCACCTCTGGCTCTACCTGCGGGTCTTGGATGTCGGTGTTCTCGAAGCGCGCAGGTCGTCTCGGGGCAGCGAAGAAATCTATGAGAAGACCGAGCTTCAGCGGAAGGTTGTCGATCTCTATGAAACCTGGAGCGCCCGCACTGTGCGTCCACAGCACAGCACTGTCCGCCGGGTGGACGCAACCCGGGAGATCCGGGAGGTCTTCACCGATTGTCTTCGGAGCACCTTGCTCCTTGTCGCAGCGGAGAAGCTCGACCTGGTCGATGAGACCGTGGCGAAAGTCCTGGAGAAGATCTGATGGCCGAAGAAGAAGTCTCCATCGGGGAGCTGTACAAGCTCTCGATCTACATGCAGGGCGTCTGGTGGTACGCAGACGATGACGACAACCCCTTCGACGTCGCCATGCTCGTCTGTCCGGACGGAGACAAGATGACGTACCTGTACACGCTGCGGGGTGCCCAGATCCAGTTCGTCAGGACCGAGAAGACACCTTCGAAGCTCTGGGCCGCGCCGAGCAAGAAGAACCCCATCATGGACAAGTTCGGGTGGAGGATCTGGAAGGACGATGCACCCATAAACTACATGCTGCCCCCGCGGCTCTATAATGACGCTGTGAGGGACCTGCTCCAGCAGACGCAAGAGTTCCGGCAGTCGCTCTCTGAGGCTCGAAAAGTGGTCACCGCTTTCGATACCAAGATCAAAAAATCCGCCGCGCTGAAGAAGTCGCGAGCGGAGTGGGCCGCGTGGGTTGCAGAACGAAGACCGGGAGGGACAAATGGCAGCAGAGGATCTGATCGATGACACTGAGGGCAGAGACCTCATTGATGACTTCCTGAAGAGGCAAAAACCCTTACTGGAAGATCTGACCGCTCGACAGAAGGAGATCCTGAGCATCATCTCCAGCCACATGGTTCGGGAAGGAGTCTCTCCCTCTCTAAGAGAGATCGGTCGCGATGCCGGCATCGCTTCTCTCAATGGAGTGGTTGACCACCTGAAGGCCTTGATCCGCAAAGGGTGGCTCCGGAACTCGGGGAAGGGGCGTGCCCGCGGGTACGTTTTGAGCGCCGCAGCTACAGGGGTTGTTCCCGGGGTGTCCAAGAATGTGAACCACATCACCTTGAGGAAGCTGAACGACTTCATTCGAGACTTTCCGGACAACGTCCTGGCTGATCTGGCATCTTGCGAAACCCCGCAGGACGGGGCCTTGCTTATCGTCAATCTCGTGGACGACATCCTGTCGGGCAACTACTAGATGGTCACCTCGGTCCGGTTCCTCCAGAAGTTCTGTTGCTTCGAGCCGGGCGACACCTTCGAGTTCCGTCCTGGGGTGAACCTGCTCGTCGGCGACCAGGGCTGCGGGAAAAGCTCCTTGATGAACGCGATCCGTCTCTCGGATCGAAAGAACCCTGTCGTCGAGGTCGTGCTGGGGCAGCGGGGTGCGAAGGTGTTCGCCTTCGACTTCGAGCGGGACAACCCGCGGATGCGCTCCATGTCGTCCGAAGGTGACCTGTCCTACCAGATGAAGGCGGCCTGGGGCTCCCATGGGGAGTCCGTGAAGAGCATCCTCTCGGGGCTCCTGCCGGCCGTGCAGGGGCAGCTGCGGAAGCACCCTGATCTGACCCCGCTGGTCCTGCTCGACGAGCCCGACATCGGGCTGAGCATCCGCAGCTGCTACCGGGTGATCGGGGTCCTCCTGAAGCTGGAAGCGTTGGGTGCCCAGATCCTCTGCGCGGTCCACAACCCTACGGTGATCGAGGCCTTTCCTCAGGTCCTGAGCCTGGAAGATCGGGAGTGGCTGGCATCCGAGGTGTTCATCGAACGTCAACGTCGTCACGAGCTTTAGAACCTGTTCAGACCTCCGTGGTACACTGCTCGGTGCCACAAGGAGGCACCGATGACGCCGACCAAGATCCTCATCATCACTGTCGTGGGCAACGCGCATCTCTCCATCGAAGGGATCCACGTCCGGGTGAAGGTGGATCCTCTCCATCCAGACTCGGTGTTTCTGCACGAAGTTCAGGAGGACTTTGAATTCCTGTACAACCTGGCGAGCTTCGTGGAGTCCGGCAAGGCCATCGTCACGATGGACGGAGACGTACTGACCGCGGATGTAGTGCGGTCCTTGGCGGAGCGTGACACCTCCGAGATCGTGGGTGGTGGCGAGTTCACCAAGCTGACCGACGTTCCTCAGTCCTACGCCGGCCAGGCCGGAAAGGTCGTCAAGGTCAACCCGACTGCGACCGGCCTGGAGTTCGGGGTCGGGGGCGGCGGCGCGGGGGCCTTCACGGACCTCTCGGATGTCCCGGGTACCTACGTGGGTCAGTCCTTGAAGCTGGTTCGAGTCAACGTGGCTGAAGGCGGGTTGGAGTTCGTGGTGCCCCCCGCCACCCTGCCAGACCTCTCGGTGGTCCTGGGGAAGATCGATGCAGCGCTGGCGGCTCCCGCGACCGTGATCGTGTCAGGAGTCGGGGCCGGCGACCTCCAGACGGCCATCGCCGCCGCGGCGGACGGAGACGTGATCGAGGTCCGGACGAACGCGACCTACAGCCCGATCACCCTGCCGTCGACCATGGTGCTCACCATCAGGGCCGGCATCGGCTACGGCCCCATGCTGACCGGGCTCAAGTGCATCCAGATCCTGGATGGGGCGCATGATCACATCGTCAGCGGGTTCGGCTTTACGGCCTACACGACCGACGACAACAACGCCCAAGGTGCAGGGATCACGTTCCGCGATCAAGGTTCAAAGTGCCAGGATCTCATCTTCCACAACCTGCACTTCGAGGAGGTCACCGCCGGCTCTGCGGTGCTCATGTCCTTCCATCGGAGCGTCGGCCCAGACGACTACGCCAACCCGCCACAGCCCGCGGAGATGTCGGACGGCATCTCGTTCGTCTCCTGCTCGTTCTACAAGGCGTGCAAGGACGGCACCGAGGGCGCGGCACTCCTTTTGCGAGGGTTCAACAAACCGATCTTCTACGGCTGCTACGTGGATGGTGCGGCTCTGAACTCCCGGGGGTTCATGCTCCAGAACTGCACGAACTTCCGGGTGGAAGGGAATCGGATCCAGTCGTTCACTGGGAACGGCGAGGGGCTCAAGATCGACTCCATTGGGCTCCCGGTCGCTGTCCGGAACACAGGGTACGTCATCGACAACGACGCCTACAAGTGCATCGAGGGGATCGACTGTGACGACGACTGCGACGTGGTCGTGCTCAACAACCGCTGTGTCGAGTGCACCGACGAAGGCATCTCCATCGACGGGGGTGCCGCGCCGGCCATCGCTCGGGTCTTGGCGGTCGGGAACATCTGCACTCTTGGGACCCGAGGCATCTACGCCGAGGCGGGCTCTATCTGCGAGCTGTCGGGGAACTCGTGCTTCGGGAACACGACCGACTACTCCATCCTGAACGGCTACGTGCTCCCAGGCTCGAACCTCACCACGCTCGGACCTGCCCGCAGGTACGTTCCGGCTCAAGGGGTTCCGTACATTCCCGCGGCCCCCGGCAACTGGGTGGGACCGGTCCCGACGACCGTGGCGGCTGCCCTCGACCGGATCGCAGCGGCAATCGGTCCCATCCCGTAGGCCTCTTTTAAAAATCCAGAGAGACCTGTAGTATAGTTCGAGCACGGAGGACCTCCATGAAGACGATACGAATCGCAGAGTCCGGGGCCGTCGACCGCTTGGTCAAGTTCTTCAACGCGCGCCAGGCGGCGCTTGCGGACAGGCTCCAGCAAGTCCTGGACATGTACACGCCGACGAATTCAAGGTCGCCTGCGGGCAACCCCTACGTCGGTGAGGGTCTCGAAGGGCAGAAGTTCACCGTGACCCCAGCCCCCACCCAGGATCCCAGCCAGGAGCTGGCCTACGTCAAGGACAACACCGGCATGGAGGTCATCGTGGACCCCATGATCGCCATCCAGTACCTCCAGAACGCTCCTCCGGAGGGTGTCTCCTTGGAGTCCATCTGGAACACCCTCAATCAGGTGAGCGCCGAGAGCCAGACCAGCGCGCTGACGTTCTCCGGACAGGATGAGGCCGCGGAGTCCGCTTGGGACCAGGCGATCACGGCTGCCCAGAGGAAGAGGGCCGTAAGCGAAGTCGAGGAGGCCATCAAGGAGCAGGTTGAGTTCTACAAGAGCCAGCTCGACGAGGACACGAAGCGCAAGATTCAGATGCTGAACGAGGACCTGTACAACGGCCCTCTCTACGTGAATCCCGAGGATCCCGACGAGTGGTCCTACGCCAGCGCTGAGGAGGGCTACGTTGCCTTCGATTTCCAGGCTGCCAGCCGAGAGGTTATGGGCATCCTTCAAGACGTCGTCCAGGGCTTCTACGTCGACGAGTACGGAGGTACCTACAGCTCCGAAAACGAAGCCTATCAGATGGCGAACTTGGGGTCGGATCGCGATCCTGAAGACGAAGACGACCCCTGGCTGCCCATGCTTTGGGAGGTAGAATCCGGTCAGATCATCGAGAAGATCCTCGGCAAAGAGCTGTACAACACGATCAGGTAGTCCCACCTCTTGACATCTCGCACAGGCTGATCTATAGTATCACAGTACGGCAGTGGGGGCGAACGCCCTTCGGAGGTGCTATGAGCCAAGTCGACGAGCTGACCGGCCTCTTCTCTGGGTTCCGAAAGACCATGCCCACCATCCCGCATCCTGCGAAAGTGCAGTACCGGAACTACTGGGTGCAGGAGGCTGCGCACAGCCTTCCGATACCGGCATCCGTACGCTTCGCGAATGGCAACCCTGATGGGGTCATGATCTTGGGCGTCCAAGGGTCCTACTTCCCGACCATGATCTTCTCCTGGGGACCCCAGGTGGTGTACACCGAACTCGACGCGAGCTTCGACGATGTGGCCCTGGCTCATGCCCGTCGGAGGGTGTTCGATGGGCAGGACGAGAAGGACAACTTCTGCCCGATCTGCGAGCAGCGGGTGAAGCTCTACCGGCGCAAGCTCCACACGGAGATGGCACTGTTCCTGATCAAGCTGGTCAAGGCGTACCAGAAGGAGCCGCGGTGGTACTCCACGCGCGAGCTGCTGCCGGCGACGTCCAAGGCGGCTACCGACGGTGCCTACTTGACACGGTGGGGCCTGGTGGAGAAGATGCCTTCCATGAACTCCGCGGGCGGCAAGGCCGGCATGTACCAGCCGACTCAGAAGGGCATCGACTTTGCCCAAGGGAAGAGCATGGTCGCGTCCCACGTCCACATCATCTGTGGGAAAACTGTGGGGTTCTCGGAAACCCCTGTTTTCATTGAGAATTGTCTGTGCAAAAAATTCAATTACGCCGAGCTGATGTTCGGCTGAGAGGAGGCCTCGATGGCGCAGAAGACCAAGGTGAAGATCACAACCATGACCCCGAAGACGAGAAAGAAGCTCGTGGCGAAGGCCAGGCCGTTCTCCGTGGTGAACCCCTTGGAGAAGGCGAAAGTTCTGGAGGAAGACCCCACCCTCGCGTACTTCATGGGGTCCGCGGAGCGGAAGGAGCATCTGAAGATCATCGAGAGCCTGAAGGCCCAGCTCGAAGAGGCTCGTAAGAGCTGCACCTCTAAGGAGGATCAGCAGTTCTTCTCGAACTACGCCGGCACGAGCGAGTTCCTGTACAACTCCGAGAGCGTCAGGGCGACCACGAGCTACGAAGCCCTCCAGAAGATGATCCACCTCTGGGAGGCCGAGGTCGTCCACCGCAAGGTGCTCGCCAAGGCCCTCAACAACTTCAGGATGCTGCACGCCGACAGGCCGGTCCAGGTCTGCCCGTCTTGCGGGCTGGTCACGTCCTCCAAGATCCAGCAGACCATGCTTTGCCCCGACTGCAAGAGGACCTTTAAGAAAAACTAGCGAGATAGGGTAAAATCTCGACAAGAAACCGGCGTGGTACTGTGATATAGTGGCCGGGCTAAGGAGGACCTCATGAAAGGACGCCCCGGATTCTGGATGCCCCCGGTTGAAAAACCGGAGGACGTGGGCATTTCGAGTGAAGACTCGTTGAACCGCATCGCGAACTCCCTCCCGGAGGCCGCCTTCCAGCTCGCGGCTCAGCGGGCTGCGCAGATGGGTCTGGAGTACGGGAACAGCGAGGTCTTCGACGGCGACCCGGGCTACCCCGACGAGAGGGGCTATGGTGGGGGCGGAGGCGGTGGTGGCCGGCAGGTCGAGGCGAACTTCGACGGCATCGCGGACGACGACCTGTACCGGGTCGCTCGCGCGCTGTACAAGTCCGGCCAGCCCGAGCAAAGCGTCGAGATGGACGACGGCTCCATCGTCGAGCTGCACCCTGATGACCTGGCGATCCTCATCGTCCGCCAGGGACGCTCCATGAACCACGTCGACATCCGCTCGGCCCGCTCGATCCGGCATCTGGACCAGATGTGGTCGGAAATCGTCGGCTGACCTCGGTTTAAAGATTCGACATCCGCGCGTGGTATAGTGTCCCCTGTCCAAGGAGGACCTCTATGCGTAAATCCGGGCTGACTAGCGGCACTAGGGATCATCTTCGCCGGCTCACGGCCGAGAAGGTGGGCGGGATGAACCTGGACGAGGTGGTCGCGTCCCTGCCGAAGCCGCAGCCGGTTCGCCAGAAGCCTCGGCAAGCTCAGGTCCAGAAGGCCCCTCCGGTTCCCGCCCGCCAGGCCTGGGAGTACAAGGAGCCCGACTCCGACCGGGACATCTTCATGACCGTCCTCAACGAGGAGGCCAAGGATCCCATGGCGGAGCAGAGCAGCAAGCTCCTGGACGACACCCTCAAGGACATGCGGAAGGGCCCAGGGATCACCCCCGGGCTGTCCCCGAAGCGCCCGAAGGGCATGCCGAAGAGCCCCCTGAAGAAGGACTGGACTCTCCGGTCCGCTCAGAGGTTTCTTGCCCTCCTGAAGAGGGCCTACGACATCCGGAACTTCTACGTCGAGGACTCCGAGGGCCCCCAGGCCCCGGTGTCGATCTCGGCGTCCTTGAACATCCCGATGGCCGGGAGCGAGCGGGGTGTCAACGACCTCGAAGAGTACGTCTCCGACGTCATCACCCAGGCCTTGAACCTCGGCGGGGAGCACCAGCTGATCGTCACCGCGAAGAACGGATCGGTCGCTTCGGTCAGTGGCGCAACCCCGCCGCCGGTCTCGGTGAACCTCGAAGGCTTCGATCCGACCAAGGAGGCCGAGCTTCGCACCTTGATCGAGGGCCTGGTCGTGGAGGCCGTGGCGCAGTTCGCGGACAGCAGAGGTAGGACCCGAGCGTAGAATGCCGCAGGTCAGGCACACACTCAAGATCTCTAACTTGACCCACCTTACGGGTCAGGGACACCCCTTGTCTCTCGTCGGCGGAGACATCACAGGTGGTGCGCGGAAGACCGTGAAGCTCACGGTCCCGGTTCAGTCGTACATCGTGCTGGACCTCCACGAAGTCCAATTCGATGCCGACTTTGCGAACACCTTGAGCGAGTGGATCGATCAAGGCATGGTCGAGGTGCGCCTCGATGGGTTCCTCCAGACCTCGGCCCAGGTGAGCACCTACAAGTACGGAGGGGCCAGTGTCCCGGGGGCGAACTTCTTCACAGATCTCCAGGACGTCCCTGCCGACTATTCCAGCCATGCAGGGGAGCAGGTCATAGTCAACCCGACCGAAGACGGCTTGGAGTTTGGCCCCGCGGCAGGTTCCATCAACATCTTGTTCAACGGTGCCCCTCTCGGACCTGGGGTCACGAAGCTGAACTTCGTCAACGGACAGGATCCGGCTGCGTACGACGGTGTGCTCGCGCAGCTGGACTCCGATCCGACCCAGGTCAACGCCTTCATCCACCCGCCGGCCTTCGTGTCGCACTTCAACACGATGGACGGGACGACGAACGCCCTGGTGCCGGCGTATGCGACCTTCAACAGGTACCTCTCGAACCCGGGCGCGTTCGACATCACCGGTTGGGTGGCCGGAAACACCTACGCCGGCTTCCATCAGACACCTCCGGGCGTCGGCGGCCCGATCCCCTACACCCTGGCGGGGAACTTCTCGATCCTGCTGAACGACGGCAGCTCGACGTTCCGCGTCTTCGTGACGAGTGCGAGCGGAGCGATCCTTGCGGACCACGGCCCGGTCGGCATCCCCGCGGTCGGCTACAGCGCGACGGTCAACAACATCACGATCAACATCGGCGCGCTGGCGGGGGACTCGTACAAGTTCCAGGCGAGCCTGTCCGTGTCGGTCCTCATCGACAACATCATCCCCCTGGGCGGCAAGTACAGCATCACCCTGGTGCACGACGATGGGGCCGAGGGCATCTTCACCTACAGCAGCGGCAACCTGTTCCACGATCCGAACACGAACCCCGCGGTGATCTCGGGTGGCCCTCCCCCGATCACCATCGTCGACAACGTCATCGTCGGGAAGTGGCTGAGCGGCATCCGCTACTACATCCGGAACGACACGTTCACCATCGGCATCACCGGGATCGACAACATCAACTGCGAGTCCTACCCGCAGCCGTTCGTGACGCTCAACGCCACGGACTGGGGGATCGGGAGCGGTGGTGGTCTCGGCTGGCTCACGCTGAACAGCGCGGACCTGATCGGCTGGACAACCGCCTGGAACAACACGGGCGCGTCCCACTCGGCGACCTACACGATCACCCGGGTGAACTACCGCTTCATCAGCCCGGCGAACGCCTTCGTCTACTCCCGTCCCGAGGACTGGGTTTCTGGCGCGTGGGTGAACGACGGCGGGAACGCGGTCTGCATCGACACGTTCCTGCCCGACAGTGACGGGCTGAACGAATACTACACGGACGAGGCTCGCCGCCGGACCGCGTTCAACCTGGTCGGTGCGTACAACCCGGGCGTGGCTTGGGTCAGCACCCAGGACATGCAGGCCTACGACGACAACGCCGGGGCCATGGTGCAGTCAGGACAGCTCCAGAGGCGCGTCACGAACTGGACGGGTCACCGACCGGGCCTGGGGGCGAACGCGGACTACAGTGGCGCTCAGCCCGCCACGCAGACGTTCTACCGCCGCTACCAGGCCAGCGACGGGACCTACCATGGGAGCTGCCGGTTCACGTTCAACAACGCAGCCGTCGTGGCGGACTTGCTCGCGAGCCGAACCCGCCTCTGGGTCTTCATCCCGAACGGCGTCTGGCGCATCCGCGGCCGGGCCCACAGCGGAGTGCTGTGGGCGGCGACCTTCAACCTGGTCGTTCAGAATGGTGGCGTGTACGACAACGTACTCGACGTGCCGATCTACACGGCGAGCGCCGGCAACACCTTGGACGTGTCGTTCGGATCCTTCGGTCTGGGCGGCGCGTACATGCCGATCAACTATTTCGAAATGCACCTGGAGCTGACCGCACTGTCGACGGCCGTCAGTTCCATTCAGGTCAGCTGGTAGGAGGAGAACATGTCGCTCGAAGGACGGTTGGAAAGCATTGTGCAGGATGGGGACGAGGTCATCTTGACCTATCGCGAGAGCGATACCACCTCGACGGTCCGCCGGCTTCAGCTGTCGGAGTTCGAGCGGCAGTTCGGCATGCTCTCCCTGTTCAACAAGAACAAGGAGTCCATCTCCGTCGACCCGGCGAAGGACGATCCGGAGATCGACACGCTCCAGGAGCTGGCGAACTTCCGGCAGGAGGTCCTGGAGGACCTGAAGAAGCGCGGCTCACTCTTGCAGGCGAGTTACGACTCCCTGAAGGACTTCATCACGACGACCCTCGTCCAGCGTGAGAAGCTCGCTTCGGGCCTGAACGACAGTACAGGCAAGAGCCTCGCCTCTGTCGCCATGCTGCTGGAGCAGTCCAAGGAAGCCCAGAACAAGGCCTTGGACACCATCATCGGCCGCGACCAGACGATCCGGGCCATCATGTCCGACCTGGAGACCCGGAAGGAGTGGACCTGGGACAACGCCCGCCGCGTGCAGCGCGAGGTCGAGCTGAGCAACGCGGCTCTGGCCGAGTTCAAGGCCAAGACCGAGAAGCAGCTCACCGACATGAACGTTGCGTTGACGGCGAAGATGAACTCCTTCGACGGCATGTTGCAGAGGCTCCAGACCGACAAGGACATCATGATCAAGGGTGTCGTCTCGGACGCCGAGCGCCTCATCGCGCAGCACCGGGCCGCCCTGGACGACAAGACCGAGATGCTGCGGATGCAGCAGATCGACATGTACAAGAATTCGTACCTGGAGAACGAGCTGATCCGCCGCACCGCGGTCGAAGCCGAGAAGGCCGGCATCGCGCAGCGGCAGTTCGACTCCTTCCAGAAGAAGATCGAGGAGAAGCTCGGGGCCATCAAAGAGACCCTCGCCGTGCAGAAGGCACGCCTGGGTGAGGGCTTCCAGCTGCCGGCCGAGCTGGTCGAGAGTCTCCTGAAGGAGGACCACTTCTCCGACCTCCAGAAGGCCATCGACCGGGAGTCCGTGGAGGTCGAGGAGCTGAAGGCCAAGCTGAACATCTGCGAGAGCCAGGCGGTCAAGGTCCGGGAGCTGTTGACCACCCTCATGAAGGCCTTGCAGGACGCTCCTGCGGAGGTCTTCGAGCTGGTGACGCAGCTGGACGAGAAGGCGAAGTCCTGGACCGAGAAGGTCGGCCTGCTGGAGACCGAACTGAAGAAGCGCGGTGCTCTGAAGGAGCTGACGAAGGTCGAGGTCGTGGAGAAGACCGAGGAGAAGAAGGGGTTCTTCAAGAGGTTGATCGGGAAGTAGGGACGAATAGGTATGCACGAATCTTGCAAATCTATGCAGTCTGAAAACCTCAAGAAAGAGGTTTCATAGTCATGGCTTTCCTCTCGGAAGAATTAGTTAATTTCTCATTTAAGGGGTGGAACGCCCTTCTGGGCACGGCTAATAGAAATACATCGCCCAACAATCTAGCGTGGTACGAAGAATTCTACCCTGCCGACGTCGAGGTGAAGCCCCTTCAGATCCTCGTCGAGTTCGACCAGATCCCGATTGCCCCGGATCTCGTGACCGCGCAGGCGAACGCCGCGGCGGCCCCATCGAGGATCGCGGACTACTCCCTGGCGACAACCGCTATTCGGCTCACGCCAACGGTCAACCAGACTGCGTTCTTCGCTCTGAGCACCTTCGGTGACTGGACGACAAGAATGCAAAACTGGTTGCTCCCCCAGCACTACCCCTTGGCGGACGGAACCCCCTCGTTCGGGTACCAGGTGCGGCTGTGGAACGGTGATCCGAATGCCGGTGGTGTCGAGATCTTTCCAACTACTGGAAAAATCGATGCTTTTACCGCTTGGACCTTCTCGTACGGTGCCGGCGCTATCGTCATCGCCTCGAACGCAGTGGCGGCACTCATCACCGACGTCAACCAGGTATATATTCAAGGATTTCAATACGTTGGCCCCACGGGTGTCGTCGCCAGCACGGCGAAGATCTTCACGTACCCCTTCACGGCGCAGATGGCGATCACGGTGCCCCACAACCTGGGGACGAAGCGGCTGCTGTCCTACATCCACGACGACGGCACCAACGATTTCGAGATCACCGGGGTGGCGGCGACCTGGCGGTACACGGACGACAACAACATCGACATCACCTTCGCGACCCCGACCTCGGGGGTGGTCGTCGTGGGCAGCTTCGACGGCGAGACGTTCTACGGGGACTACGCCTCCGCGGTGAACCTGGTGCACGAGCATGCGTTCAACCAGAACCACGGGTACAACACGTACGACCCGGTGACCTTCGACGACTACAGGTACGCCCTGTCGGCGTACACCTTCAACGGGGCCTACCAGGACCTGTCGAGCTGGGTGGCGGCTCGGGATGCGGAGTTCTGGCTGGTCGCAGGGATGCCGCGCCGGTACATGCAGACGTTCCCCAGCTCGACGACCTGGGTCGTGCAGCACAACCTCGGCCGGCGGGAGGTGTTCCTGAGCGTCCAGGGCATCGGGGCCCTCGTCGGCGTGGACATGTACTCCATGGCGGCTACCGTGCAGAGAAATCTGAACAATGTGACAATAACATGGGCTACTGCGAAGGCTGGCCGTGTTATGGTAGGGACAATCTGAGGTGCATCGATGAAGCAGCCATACGGAAACGCGCTACCGGCAGCCCCCACCAGGGGGGACTCCTGCTTCCGTGACGATGGGACTCTGCACTTCTGCTACACAGATGGAGTCTGGACTCAGATCAGCGGCGGGGCCTCTGCGTTCACGGACCTCACGGATGCTCCGGCGTCCTACGTCGGACAAGCGGGGAACGTCGTTTCGGTCAACCCGGGCGAGACCGGGTTGCAGTTCAGTCCCGCGGGCGGGACTTCTCGGCTGGAGTATGGCACTGCGGTTGTAGTCCAGGGGGATTCTACCAATTGTATAAGAATTGATTTCCCCCCTGAAGTGAACAGGCACGCGGCCGACATGTACAATCATCCGGGTGAGTATTTCGGTAAATGTAAGTTTGATGTCTTTGAAATTACAGGGGGGACACCAGCTAGCATTGTAAACTCCTGGCTCGGTCAAAGTTTTGCCAATATTGCAGCTCTGTATGCCTTCATACTCGCTAACTTTATTCCGGGGAGTGGTCCAGGAAGGGTAGCGAACTGGGCCCTCATCAAGTGGTACGATGAAATCGACGACACCTATACACAGATTTCCAAGATCTGGGGGATCAACAAGTTCTACTCCATGCTGCGCGGCCGGGAGCACTACCGGGATTCCATTTACTGCCTCACCCCGGAGTGCATCCGCTGGAATAGGCTTGCTCTCTGGTTCGAGGACCTCTGTAACCAGAACGTAGGGTTCGGACCGGGACACACATACAACCCTAATGATGAAAAAGCGATCTGGGTGTCCCGTAACGAAAAGAAGATGTACGGCCTGCCTCGTGCAGGGTTCACTTCATTTATAACCTCCGCTGGAGATCGGCGCATCTGGGACTGGGGTTCCTCTAGTTTTGACCCGCTTCCGGTACCGGTTGCTTATGTAAATACACCCTCTTGGGGGCTACCGCTCATGTACTGCCACCTCGACGTCAACACCGTTAGTTGGAGGTGGGATCCTGTTACCAATTATCTGTTCATGTATAATACCTCCCGTACTACATCGAGCACGGTGGTCTTATATGCCATGGAGTCTTCAGCTGACCCCAACCATCGGTCTTTGTTCTTGAAACCGCTCGGAATAGACCGCCTTGGTTTTAATTGGTTCGACTGCAGTATTTACGATCTGTACGGCCTCTATACCAGAAAAAATACGTCTCCTATCATACGGCAGCTTGCTGGCATTGCCCAGGAGACCGCCTCTCGTGACTTCGTGTGGGTCAACCGTCCCGGCTGGGACGTGGTTGCCCTCGGCCCTCAGGCTCGCTTATCGAAAAACATGGTGGGCTTGCAGCCCTGGACTACACAGTTTTTCCTGAGGGACAAAACGACCAAAAAAATATCTCGCGTCTCTGTAGCTCGCGTTGTTCGTTCTCAGAGGCACTACAACGCGCCCTTCAAGTACGAGGTGCGAAGATGACAAGTTTATGCAGGTCCGCGAAGCGTCAGTCGGACCACCTAAGGTCTGCGAAGTGTCAGTCAGACCACAATAGGCCCGCGAAGCGTCAGTCGGGCCACTCAACGGATGCCCTCGTGATGAGGGCTTCACATAGGCAGTAGTCGCTATGAAGTTCCCGTGCGGCGCAACTCTACTTCCGGCCCCAACGCAGGACGACATCCAGGTCCGCACGACGGATGACACTGTGCACTACTGCAAGACCCCAGGGGTGTGGACCCCGCTCGCCGGGGGTGCCTCGGCTGCCTACCGCCTGTACGATGCGGTGGTGAGCGCCATAGGCACTCCCGGCGTAGATTGCGATTTCAACGACGTCCAGTCGGCTGTCAGCTCGGGCGCGAAGACGATCTACATCCGCAAGGGCACCTACCTCAACGTCGGAGCAGCGCTCACTTTCAACGGCTTGAACAACGTCCGTCTCATCGGAGAGGAGTGGTCGTCGACCATCATTCAGTCCGATGACTCCTTGAACCATGTCGTCGAGATGTTCAGTTGCAGTGACATGTCCTTCGAGAACATTAAGTTCGAGTTCGCTCTTCCACTGACTGGTGGGAAGGACGCCATCGTCTACACCGTAGGTGCATGCCACCGCATCAACTTCCGCCGCTGCTGGTTCTCTGGGGACAGCCCCCGCGCGGCTCCGGGTTTCGTAGAGCGCGGGATCTATTCTATGAACGGTGCGAAGACCTATTGGAATATTGACTGGTGCAGGTTCGACCGGTTGGCTTACTCGGGGATGACGCTGTATGACGGCTCCCCGGCGCGGGCTTGCAACTACATCAAGATCATCAACAACACGTTTACGGACGGAAGTGGGAACTTCGGTCTCGACACGTACGTTGGCTGCAAGTTCTGGGTCATCTCCTTCAACCACTTCGAGAACCTGAACTCGCCGGTTGCCAGTATTAGCGGGGCGCTGTTTTTTAACGGCCAGGCCGGCAGCTCGCTCAACCTCAAGCACGCGGTGTCGTTCAATGTCTTCAAGAATGTCCCCCTTGCCTGTCAGTTCGATCATAACTGCCACGAGATCATCATCAACGGGAACGTCTTTGACGGTACCGACGTGAACATCCGGTTCTGTCGCAACGACAACACACGGCATCATGTGAGTAACAACTACAACCATGGTGCTACCGCACTTAACGTGGACATCGACTATACCAGCTTGGATGTGGACGCCGTCTTCTACCTCGGAGGAAACTGGCAGAACGAGCTGTGGAGGATCGTAGGAGATCCCAACCAGCCGGCGTACCTGAACTCTTGGACGTTCGTAACGGCGTCTGCGAACGGCGCTGCGTTCGTCGTGGATGACAGCCACGAGGTCCTCCTCAGAGGGAACGTGACGGGTGGCTCCATCGGTACGGTGATCTTCACGTTGCCTCCCAACCACAGACCCCCGGACTACCCCAGGCGCTTCGTCGTTGAGAGCAACGGCGGCTACGGGCTCGTGGAGGTCAACACGGCTGGGCAGGTGACCGCGCTGGCGGGCGACCCCACTCGGATCTGCTTGGACGGGATCCGGTTCAGAGTGAACTGATGGCACGCGGCATAGAAAAATGGGTCACCGGGCAGCAGTACAAGATGGGCGATTTTGTGATCGCCGAAAATCAAGAGCTGTTTGTCTGCATGTTCAACAACACCGCAGGGGCCAACTTCCTGACGGACCTCATCACGAACCACTACTGGGAGTACGTTTCCGCGCGCCAGACCATTCAGCCGGTGAACAGCAACATCGCCATCACTCCCGTCCGGCCGTACCTTTACCTCGTGGACTGCTGGAACAACCCGGTCACGATCACCATCGACAGTAGCTTTTCTCCCGAGGGCTTGGAAATCTGCTTCAAGAAGGTCCGGGGCACGTACCCATTGACGCTGGTGAATGGAGGTGGGACCTTGATCGACGGGCAGGCGTCTTATCCGATCACGCCTCTCATGGAAACCCTTCGCATGGTCTACGACACGAACCTGTCGTACTGGTGGATAGTGTGAGGACACCATGAGCTTCAAAGACAAATCGTACAAGAAGGTCATGTACGACTCCTTCCTCTGCGTTGCAGTGGATGATCCTGTCGGCGCAGCTCTTTGGTACGGCAGGATGCGACGAACTGCTCCGACTCTCGAAGATGATGAGACGCGCCTTTTCGGTCATGCGTTCTACGACATCACCTTCCGCATCGGAGGCGCTGTTCTGAACCAGATAGAAGGGCTCACCCTTCCGGCGAACCTCGGGGCTCTGGCAGCCGCCGTGATGGCAGTGACGCCGAACGGCGGTGGTGTTTACACCCAAAACGCTGTCGTCACCGTGTACGACAAGGTCGACTACTCGATTCCGCGGATCGAGAAGGTCTACGGTATCAACACCCCCATGTACCAGATTCGGGGGCGGCGGCACGGCCGCGACCATAGGACCGCCGTTGCGCGTCCCTACTCCGCAGGAGGCCAGCGGTGGCCTGCCCTCTATGATTTCATCCCCGCAGCGTTCCAGGCGTGCTGGGGTATGATCCCAACCACCGTCCCTTCGGACGCCAACGGTGGTTTCCGAACCCTGTGGACGGGTTCTGATAGTCGGAAGCGCTTTGGTGCTCCGAAGGCCGGAATGGTCACCCAAGGGTATCTTCCCGGGGAGCGTTACTACTACGACGATATTGCGAATACCTACAACGACTGCTTTGGTATTGAGATGACCATCGGATCCCCAGTCATCTGTTCCTGGGTGTCTTATGATACGTGGTGGTGGTACCTCTACTACCAGCAGGAAAATACAAGAATGGCCTTTATCTATCCGCAGTGCCTTGTATACCCTCTGTACGATTTTGCTAATCCGAACCGCAAGGCCTTGTTGGTAAAGGCCCTTGGGATCGACAGTGTCCATGTGGACCGTTACGACACCTCACGCTACATGCTGGAGGTCGTTGGGGTTCGCAAGGACCGCACTCCGAAGCTGTTGAAGCAGTTCAGTGGCTCCCCTGGCGACTACAGTGAGTGGAGGAATGCTTTCAGGATCCCGAAGGCTAGCTGGCTGCCGAAGCAGGGGAGCCTGATGGGTGCGGGAAGCATCGAAGCCTGGAGGTTGAAGTTCCGTCTTCGTGACACCCTCACGAACCGGGTGGGGGCTTTCTCGAACGCGAGCATCGTACCGGTCATGAACACCCGGTACCGGAGGTTGTTCTTCATGGTGAAATAACCATGTTGACATTCAAGTAGGTCGCCTGGCTTAAAGTGCGACCGACTGAAGGCCGCCTGGATTCGAGTGCGGCCGATGGGGAGGCCGCCTGGATTAAAGTGCGGCCGATGAGAGAAAGGGTTCTGATCTTGCGCCCGGCGGGGCCCGGTGTTTTAGAAATCCGAAACCCGCCATAGTATACTGGGCGCAACCGAGAACATTCGGAGGGCTGGTCCCTTCGTCACAAGTTTGCAAGGAGAAGCAACATGTACCTGTACCTCAGATGTCTGGGCTCCACGAACGTGACGGTCACGGGCGACAACAACGTCCCGAACGTCTCTCTCACCAAGGGCGAGACGGAGACGGTGCTGGCGTCCCAGGCCATGGGCAACGTCGTGTTCTGCGACTCGTGCGCGAGCCTCATCACGAAGGCCCACCTCGAAGTCCGCGTCGGCACGGCCACCGGCCGCATCCTGACGGCGGCGGAGATGGAAGCCGTGAAGAACGGCACGCTGTTCGATCTCGACGAGGACGGCATGGTCGACGAGGCCGAGCACCTCGCGGGCGTCGAGTTCACCATCGATCTGGTGGACGGCGTGACCGAGTGGTCGATGGTCCTCCCGGGCGACGGCTCCAAGCGGTTCATCCCGAAGCGCGCCCTCGTGCTGTGCACCGAGGACGACACCCTGGCGGCGGACGCGACCCTGAGCATCGGCACGGCTCCGGCCGGCACCCAGTACCTCAACGGCGTGGCGCTCACCGGCCTCAACAACACGAACATGGCTATCGAGAAGGTCATCGACGCCACGACGACGGCGATTCCGGCGGTCGCGGACAACGCGACCCTCTACTGCCGTCTCGCAGCGGCGGACACCGGCACGTCCGGCACCGCGAAGGTCGTGGTCGAGGGCACTTTCGTCGGCTAGGACCCACTTCGCGCTAGCATCCAGGTACCCTTTGTTGTATGGTAGGGCCTCGTCTGTCCTACACAACGAGGTGCCAACATGCCCGAACTGAAAAACGCCGCTGAGACCGAGGAGGTCATCGGCGGGGACGTTCTTCGGAACTCCATCGACATCGTCACGAAGCCCGTCCTGGACCACCTGGAGGCGTCCGTCCTCCGGGCCATGGGGCTCATCACCGAGCAGGCTCCGAACCTGACGGAGCAGGAGAAGCTCCACTCCGAGGCCATCATGTACGAGACCGCGGCCCTGACCTGCATCGGCCGGGTTCTCCAGATCGCCAACCAGGTCGACGCGGGCCGGCAGCTCGCCCTCCGGGATTCGCTCTGGAGCCAGCTGGACCTGATGAGGAGCCCTGCCGGTGAGCCAAAAGCGGATTAAGGACAAGCTGAAGCGCAAGGACGCCGTCCAGGCGCTCCGCGGGCTCGACTCTGTGAAGCAGCTCCCCGAGCTGCTGAAGCAGGCCTTGGAGGTCAACCAGGCCCTCGTCGAGGAGAACGCCCGGCTCAACGCCGAGGTCAGCAACATCCTCGAAGAGCACGACCAGCGCTTGACCACCCTGGAGAACGTCCTCGTGAAGAACTTCGCCGCCGCCACAGGAGGGTCTCATGACGGGTAACTACATCCACGTCCTACTGGACAAAAATCCAGGTGGTACCGAGGGCCAAGAGATCTGCGGCGGCTGCAAGCTCACCCTTCCGGATGACCTGGTGGGTTGGGAGGAGTTCCTCAACGGCGAATACGTGCCCGAGCCCCCGAACGCCGAGGGTTACTACCCGGTGCTCATCCTTCCGAAAGGGTATCGAAGGGGTGAGGTGGTGCTCGTCGAGCATGAAGTCCTTTACGCCCGGCCGGCGCTCCGACGAAGGGACCTCTTCGTGTGGAGCGACCCCAAGCAAGGTGCCCGGATCGAGAAGCGCTGGAGCGTTCCTCTGCCCAAGATGACCTGCTCCCTGAACAACCCACTTTGGAGGAAGGTGCTATGAACCCAGACCGCGTCATCGTCGAGATCAAGACCAGCGAGCAGCACGGCAAGGCGTTCTGCGACGAGGGGTGCGACCACTTCGTGCTCTTCGTGAACTTCCCTCCGCAGGGCATCTGCAAGGTCTGCGGACCGCTCGCCGAGCCGGACTCCTTGAACCGCTTCCCGCGTCACCTCGCCTGCAAGTACATCTGCGGCGAGGAGGTCCCCGAGCGCTTCTGGAGCCCGATGAGGGACGGCTGATGTCCCGCCTCTCCGAGGTCCTCGCGAAGCTCCAGAGGGAGTGCCCGGTCGGCGAGGACGGCCAGCCCGTCGGCGTCACCTACGAGGCCATCGTCGAGGCCCTCCGGCTCCACAAGATCGGGGAGGACTGGATCCTCCAGCAGCTCAGAGACATCGTCATCGCGGAGCTTGCGGCCGGCGTGGCTGCCTACCAAGGCACATGCGGGCCCGAGATCCGCTCTGCAACCCTGCACATCGCCGATGGCCGGCAGCTGGTCGCCTTGCTGAACGGCATCGTGGATGTCCAGGAGAAGCTCCGAAAGGAGCAGGAGGACTCATGGAAGAGACCAGAGCCACCTGGGTCTGGGTCCGATTCCCCGGACTCGGGAGAATCGAAGCCCAGATCCCCATCCCCGCCGACTGCTTCAGCTCCTCAGGAGAGCTGATCAAGGAAGACGCCATCGAGTACGTCGAGCGGTGGATGACCGACGACCTCAAGATGGAGTACGGCTGCTGCGAGACCCGGGAAGAGATCCCTGAGGTCTCCCCCGGCGAGCACTACTTCGGCATCTCGACCTCCACCTAGAGTTCAACCCTACCTTTAAGACCTTCAAGGTACCTTCAACCCTACCTTACCCTAGCCTTCAACCCTACTTTGAAAACCTTCAACCCTACCTTGAACCTTTGTTTTAACCACCACCAAGGTATAGTCAAGACCCCCTTGGTACCCCTTCTGGGAGCTGAAAATACCATAGGTTTGAACCCTTCAAAGAGGTCTTGACTATACCTTCCTGGCGGTTGCATCGATGGTTACTATTTTATTAGAAGTTATACGTTTCATAACCCGAAATACTGTCAAAATTATTCAATGATTTATAGCGAACTAGCCTCTTGACTATACCTTGCCGACGGTTAGTGGCATACCTTCATAGGGTTGGAAGTCAAGGGGAAGATGGGCCTCAAATTCAACCCTCCCGGGAAGGGTCTTGGGTTGCAACCGCTGGTAAACAAGATGTCAAGGCCTTTTGAAGGGTGTTAGAAGGCCTAGCCGCTCAAGGCCGCGCGCCGTGCGCCACTGGTATTCTTGCGCTTTTCAACTGGGTATTGCAGCTGGTGTCCGTTTTTACAGTATTTCTATCTTTCTAACTCGGTTTTCAACCTTTTCAACCCTGTTTTTGCGTTTTTTGCCGAGGGTATTCCTCAGATCCTTCAGAACTCTTCAGTTCCTTCAGAGTTCTTCAGGATCTTCAGAATACCCCCAGATGATCTACAGGAACTCTATAGCTATGTACAAGAACCACTTGGGATCAGGATCGTCCGATCCTATTGATCCAGCTTTGTAAGTTTATTCATCAAAATTAGACTGGGATCGTCTGTACGACTTACCTTTAAGGGGCTCGAAGAGCATTCAACTTGGGAAAACCCCCGGGGCGATTTTTACATCATTTGGTGATGTATTGGCAAGGTATGCCTACAACCCGTAGGGTTTAAAAATTCAACAGGTCTTGTAGTACGCTGCGGTTGTGGGCAGAATACTGGATTCAGGAGACTCAACAATGACCAAAGCCACAACCCCTTCGGACTCTCCCGTCGAGCTGGCCCCAGAAGGACTCAAGATTCGAGTTCGCTGGAAGTTCATCGTCTCTGTTCTCGGCTTCCTGCTGTGCGGGGGCAGCTTTGCCGGCGTGGCTGCGATGTTCAACGTCGGCACCAGCGTTGCCGACGACTTCAGCACTTTCAAGTCCGAGCAGGGCTCTGCGCACCTGCACATCGACTCGGCTCTCGATTCTCAAGACTCGCGTGCGAAAGCGCAGGACGACAGGATCGAGGGTATCAGCAAGGTGGTCTCCTCCGTCCAGACGACGCAGCAGAGGGACGTTGCCCGTACAGAAGCTCGCCGGCTCACCGAAAAAATACAAAATCGAATTGAGCGTGAAGAATCGTACGACCGCCTCTACGAGCTAAATCTCAAGCATTTACAACGTGGTGAGGACCCTTGCGGCACCGTGAGCTGTGATTAGCACCTTCGTTTTTGCCGATCATCTCCAGAGCAATCTCGTAACTTAAGATAGAGGGCATTTTTCGCCCAAAGGGAGGATCCGTGGAACTGACCACTCTCCAGCCGGCTTGCAAGATTTGCATCCTGATGCGGTTGGACAGCAACCTGTGGAAGGAGCTGCACCGCAAGGTCATCATCGAGCGGGTCAGCCGGGCGAAGGCGCTGACGTGGCTCAACCAGCGGGCGGAGATCCTGAACATCACCCGGGAGGAGAACAACTGGGAGCTGTTGCCGACGTTTTCCACCAACGGCATCGTCAAGCACTTCAAGATGCACATCACGGACTTCACCCAGGTCGAGGCGTACATCGCGGCTCAGAACATGTTCTCTCCCGAGGCTCGGGCGAACCCCGCGAAGATGGCGCTCCAGGCCTCGGCGGCATCGGAGATGGACGACTATCTCCGCCTGGAGTCCCTGATCTCCGCCTCGGTGGTGCAGCTCGAAAGCTACGAGAAGACCTTGTCCGCGGCGGCCAGGAAGAACCAGGGTGACGGCAAGTCGCCGCCCATCGTGAACCTGGAGGAGGTGAAGATTTTCCAGAAGCTGATCCGGGAGCAGATGGCGATGAAGAAGGAGCTGGCGGTCCTTCAGGCCAAGCAGGCGGTCGCCGGCACCGCCCTCCGGGACGCTCTGGAGCGGGTCGTTGAAGTTGTTATGAACGCAATTCAGGATTCCATGGTAGAATTGCGGTCGAACCTGCACCAGCAGTACGCGAACCCGGAGTGGGGCGAGAAGCTGGCGAGGATGGTGGCCTACAAGATCGGGGAGCCCTTGAAGGCGTCGATCCCCTCGATTTTGGACGAGGTCTACAAGAAGTACAAAATACGATGAGCCCAGTCACAAAGACCTTCACCCATGATCACGTCGTCCGCGACCCTGCGGGGAAACCGGTCGGCCGCGCGATCCTACTCAACGACAAGGGCTACACCGAGGGAGCCCCGCTTCCGGTGGCGGTCCTGCTCGTCCCGGTGACCGCGACGAAGAACATCCGGAGCTTCGTGTTCTACATCGACGGCATCGCGTACAGGATCCCGCAGGACACGCCTCAAGGGCGGATACTGCTCTCAGAGGGCATGCACAAGGTCAACCACGTTGTGCTCCAGAAAGTGAACCCGTAATGGAGACCGGTTTTCTCGACAACATCGGCAAGAGGATCGACACTGCGCTGGAGTCGAGGACGTCGAGCGGCTTGACCGGTCCCGAGGTCGAGTACCTCCGCCGGCCGGCTCCGAACATCTGCGAGTGGGTGACCGGGCTCGACTACTGGAACGTGCCCACGACGTTCGACCACACCCGCCAGTACCAGATCATGCGCGACCTGTTCGGGGTGCGCTGTCCGATCTGCAACTCGATGAAGCCCGAGGCGGTCGACTGCTGGGGCAAGAGCCGGATGTACCTGGAGTCCGAGGTGCTGCTCTGCTGGGTCGAGAGCGAGCAGGACTTCGTGTGCCCGCGGTGCGGCAGCACGCAGCGCGAGCTGCTCCACGACGGCATCCTCCAGGCCTACAACGAGACGATCATCCTGGCCGGCATGCGCTCGGGGAAATCGTACCTGGGCGCTCACATCGGAGGGTACTTCGAGAACTTCATATCGAGCCGGGCGATGTTCGGCCAGGGCCACCTCCAGAGGATGCTGAAGCAGGAGAAGAGCGAGTGGTTCGAGGTCACCTTCTCCGCGTCGACCGCGACCCAGGCGCAGCAGACCATCTACGCCAAGTACCGCGAGATGCGGAAGAACTCTCCGTGGATTCAGCGCTACTCCTCGTGGGTCCAGGCCTTCGAGTCTCAGCAACCCTCGGAAGTCGACCGCTGGATGTACAACACCAACGCCGACGCCATCCTGGATGGCTGGGCGCGCGTGCGCTACAACCGCATCGCTAGCGACTCGGCCGGTGTCGCCGGCAAGACGCGCATCATGGCGTCCATCGACGAGTGGGCTCGTCTCGCGGACACCGAGGGCAGCCGCTCCGCGAAGGAGCTGTACCGCGTGCTGAACCAGTCCCTCGCCACGGTCCGCGCCGCGGTGATGCAGAACGAGCTTCCGTCTTTCCTGGGGATGATGCTGAACGTGACCTCGCCGATCTCGCAGGACGACCCGGCGATGGAGCACTACAACAAGGCGGCCGAGGGGATCCTGCCGAGGACGTACTACTGGAAGGGCGCGACCTGGGACTTCAACCCGCAGATGCCGCGGCACGTCTTCGACGACGACTACGTGAAGGACGCCATGGGCGCGGAGCGTGACTTCGGGGCGAACCCGCCGAACGCCGAGAGCCCCTACGTGGACGACCCGAAGCGTTTCTGGAAGAGCATCGACTTCGACCGCGACCCCATCGCCCGCTTCCGGCCCTCGTTCTTCGAGGACACGACGGGCAAGAAGTACATCGGCATGGAGGTCGAGGAGTGCAAGCTGAACCACGTCAACCCCTACTACCTGTTCGGTGACGCCGGGCTCAACTGGGACTCGTTCGGGCTCGTCATGGCGCACTCCGAGTGGCTCAACGTGGACGACTTCGAGTCCGACGAGACTGGCCCCGACGGAGAGCCCCTCATTCGCCAGAGGGCTCCTGTGGGCCGCGGCAGGATGGAGCCTGTCGACGAGTACGGGGTCGTCTTCTCCGAGGACCTGGGGACGTTCCTCGGCGCGAACATGCCGGTCGGTGCCGACGGCGACATGATCATGGAGGCTCAGAAGAACCGCCGCCGCATGGCGAACTACTTCACCGCCTCGAACAAGGCCGGCGCTCGTCCGTTCGATCACATGAACGAGATGCTGTGCACGGTGATCGACTTCTCCGTGCGCATCGTTCCGACCCGGGAGCGGGACATCTGGTTCAACTCGGTCGTGAACATCATCGCCGAGGTCCAGAAGAAGGTCCGGATCGCCGGGGTGGCGTTCGACCACTGGAACGCCGAGTCCACGATCCAGCAGCTCCGGACGATGGGCATCATCACGACGAAGGTCCAGCTCGGGCCGGTCCACTTCATGAACTTCCTGCGGATGACCTACAACGGCCGGGTGAAGCTCCTTCCGCCACATGCGGAGGACACCGTGGGCATCACGGACACGGGGGCCCTCGTGATCGCGACCCCGCAGGAGCAGATGCAAGGGCAGTCCGTCGCGCTGGTCGAGCTGCTCAAGCTCACGCGGTCTCCGGACCTGAAGAAGTTCTTCAACCCGAAGAAGGGGACCGTCCGGGGTCGAGACTCGGACGATCTCGCGCGCTGCTACGTCGGCGTCCACCATCTCATCCAGGATTCTATTGTGGATTCTCAGGCAAATATGAAGAGAAAGATGAATATACGAAAGAGAATGGCTGCCACGGATACAAGCGCTCTAGGCTCTGTTGTCTCGGGGAGAGGTTCCTGGTAGTAAATGCACCGTGCCTTCAAATTCCGACTCTTTACGAACTCCAATCAAGAGCGCGAACTCGGCGTCATGCTCGAAACGCACCGCCGACTCTACAACCTCTGTTTGGAGCAACGGCGTGACCTCTACCGCCAGCACGGACATTCCGTCCGGTACATCGACCAGTCTGCGGAGTTCAAAGACCTGCGCAGCGACAACGCCTACTTCGCGCGGATCAACTTCTCTTCGGCTCAGGCCACGATGCGCCGTCTCGACAAGTCGTTCGTCGCGTTTTTCCGTCGCGTGAAGGCCGGACAGACGCCCGGCTATCCGCGTTTCAAGGCCAGCGACCGTTTCGACAGCATCGAGTTCCCGAACTACGGCGACGGCATCCGCCTGAACGGCAATCGGCTTCGAGTTCAGCACGTTGGTGTGATTCGCTGTAAGGTTCACCGTCCCGTCGAGGGTGCAGTCAAGACGGCCACGCTCAAGCGCGAGGGTGGCAAGTGGTTCGTGATTCTGTCCTGCGATCTCGGAGACATTTGGGTTGAGCCGAGCACTCTTCCCGCCGTTGGCATCGACGTGGGTCTCGAAAACTTCCTCACCACTTCTGACGGTGAGGTCGTCGAGAACCCACGCTTCCTCAAGAAGGAACTCCCCGCCCTGCGCCGTGCTCAGCGTGCCGTCTCTCGCAAGAAGAAGGGTGGAGCGAATCGACGAAAGGCCGTCAAGGGCGTTCGTGTTATTCATGCGCACGTCGCCAACCAGCGGCGCGAGCATCATCATAAAACTGCTCTGAACTTGATCCGTTGCTACGGCTTGATCGCGGTGGAGAGCCTGAACATTCTCGGAATGGTCAGGAACCACCGGCTCAGCCAAGCAATCGCGGACGCCGCATGGGGCGGCTTCCTGACGGTCCTGGGACACAAGGCTGAAAGAGCCGGTGTCACTGTGATGGCTGTAAATGCGTGGGGCACAAGCCAGGAGTGCAGCGGTTGCGGCGAAGACGTACACAAGGAGCTTCGTGTGCGTCAACACGTCTGCCCGCACTGTGGCCTGTCCCTGCACCGAGATGAGAACGCGGCCAGGAACATCCTGACTCGCGCTCTCCAGGCCCGGATGGGGCCTGTGGGCGTCAACGGGGAGAGCCCCGTTGCCCAAGAAGCCGTCTGCTTTAGCTGACGGAGTCATCACCGGAACTGTCGCTACTGGGAGGAGGATCTGATAGGTCATGCCAAAGCGTAAACCGGTCGAGGTCATCAAGGTCGACGCTGCCTCTCGCGAGGTTAAGACTTTGACACCTCCTCCGTGCTACCATGCCCGTTGTTCGTACTGCCGCCCTGAGGTTTGCGGCGAGTGGTTCACCACCTGCAAGGAGCTTCCTGATGGCGATCACCCTCGATGAAGCGATAGAGTCCGCCAAGCTGTCCGCCGGCAAGGAGCGAATCCTTCGGCAGCAGCACTACTCGGACCTCCTCAACCAGCTCCCCGAGGAGGAGCGGTTCACCTTCACGATGGCGCTCGCCGAGCTGGACATCGGCCCTCGGACCGGCAACGTTGCGGCCTCCGCCGCGGTGGCCGAGTTCCTGCGCTCCGGGGCTGTGCGGGACGTCCTGCGCCAGAACACGGGGCTGGATGATCGGGCCATCGAGAACCGGCTCGTTAAGGCCGCGATGCACCGGGACGCGCAGTGGTGGCAGAACCTGAAGGACCGGTTCAAGAACTGGTGGAGCCAAGGTCCCGAGGACGAGTACCAAGAGGAGTTCGGTGAGCCGTTCCCCGAGAGGGAACCAGGTACTGAAGACATGTACAGCATGGAACCGAAGGAAGTCATTGAGCCGATGGCCGAGCCCGCGCCGCCGGGGTACGGTCCTGGACCTGAGCCGAACATCCCGCCGCCTCCGGAGGAGATGCCGGGCCCGCCGGTTGAGCCCGTGGGGATCCCCGTGACCGAGGAGCCCCCACCGCCTCCTCCGGGCTTCGAAGACAAGCGGGACATGCCGGAGATGATCCCCGTCAAGTCGAGCAACCTGGAGGCTGTGGGGTACATTCCAGAGGAGGAGCTGCTCTACATCATCTTCGCGGAGAAGCGCTCGACCCCGCGGACCCTCTACAGGTACAGCAACGTCTCCCAGTCGGAGTTCGATGACCTGCTCACCGCCGACTCCCAGGGAAAATACTTCCATCAATACATTCGGAACACGAAACCGTACACAGGTCCCATCGATCCGGGCGCGTACGGCCTCTAGACCTCTGTTTTAAAAATCCAAGACTGCCGCTGGTATACTGGAGCCTTCAGGAGGTCCCATGCGCAAAGGTCTTGGTTTGTCGGAACAGGCGATTCGCAGGATCGGAAGAGTGGTTCTTGCGCAAGACTACGCCATGGACCCTGCCTCGGGCGACTTCATCATGCCCGAGGGACCTTCGGGCGTTCCCACGGCGGACACGGAAGGCCGGCTGAAGGCTCTGGAGGATGGGCTGGGCAACCTGCAAGCCCAGATGCAGGAGCTTCAGATCCTGGGAACGGGCATCGCCGATCTGCAAGCTCAAGTGCAGGAGCTTCAGCAGTCCGGAGGGGCCGCTCCCGGGGCTGGCGCTGGTGGGCAACCTGCCGCGCCGGCACCTCGAAAGAAGCGGCAGCCGAAACAGCCGCAGCAGCCGCAGCAACAGGCCTGGCAGCCGACTTCTTGGTGGGATCACTTCAAGCAGGTCGTGATGCCCGACCAGATTCCCGGTGCTCAGCAGCCCGAGCAGTACCAGGAAAGCAACCCTGCGACCCAGTACGTCGGTTCGAAGAGACCACGTTAGCTCCTCCAGGTACCCTTTCAATTTAAAAATCCCTACGGGTGTCCGGGTTATACTCCTCGTGCTGAAGGCAACGAGGTATTTTCATGGCGTTTTGGCCCTTTCCCAGTGGATACCCTGTGGTTCTCGATAACTTCCTCGTCTCACAAATCGACGGGGTGGACATCGTATGGGCCAACCACCCGAACTCCTTGGCCTCCGCGGTGATGGCCCTCCAAGCCAAGCTGAACACGGACAACGCCCTGGTTCAGAGCACGGGCGGGCTGGCGTTCGATCCGGTCGGTCACGTTGCGAACCCAGCCCCTCCCGGGGTCCCCTCCTTGTGGATCGACACGACGACAGCTCCGAGCTACGCCATCATCTACACGGACGAGCTGGGGAACGACTACGACCTGAGGTACGCGGCGTCTGCCGGGTTCATCGGGTACGGGTTTGCTTGCCCCTTGGGCGTTGTGGCTGGGCAGCTCGCCTACATCGACGCAGCGAACTCGGTAGCCTTGGCGGGGGCGACCCCCGGGAACAAGGCGGACGGTCTGGTGATCAGCGTCTACGGGGGTGGTCTCGTGTGCGACGTCGCCTACAGGGCTGAGGTCTCCGGGTTCGGTGGCCTGGTCCCCGGCGCGGACTACTACCTCGGGGATGGTGGCGCTTTCGTCACCGAGCTGCTCATTCCCGTGACGGCGACTGTGAAGCAGATGGTAGGTACCGCCCGCAGCGCGGCGACCTTGGTAATGAACCCGACCCTGCCGACAAGGGTCTAGCAGGAGGAGAGCATGGCGATCAAGAAGTACAGGATTTCACTGGCGGGCGTCCCGGCACAGCTCATCAGCCAGTTCGAGGGCGACTCGGTCATCAAGCTGCGCATCACGACGCAGTACGGCCCTCGGGAGGTCGTGCTCCGCGAGGGCGAGATCATCAAGACCGAGGACCAGCTCGTGAAGATCCAGCTGGAAGGCTACCGGCCTCCGAAGATCCCGAAGATCACGAGGCAGCCCAAGGGTGATCTGGAGGCAACGGTCAAGACGTACAACCACGAAGACTACGCGGACTTCAACCCGTTCGCGGTCGTCGCAAACAACCTGACCCACCACATCGAGCTGTAGGTGGGCAGAAACGATTCGAAAGGGAGGTAGATCATGGTTTTGGCACTCGTAAGACCCTCAGGCATAGTTCGAAACTTTGTCGAGGCTACCGACGTTCTGAACGCTCGGTACATCGACAACGCCGCTCCTGCCGGGACGATGGACATTGGCACTGTCAATGCCACTACGATCAATTTCGGTGCTGCGGGCACAACGATCAACATCCCCGGTACGCTGCATCTGATCGACGGCAGTGTTCTCACGGGTGACGGTAACGTCACCCTGGGTGGGGGTGATGGTGATACCATCACTCTCGGCGGGGCGTTTGTCTCGGCGGGCGACATCGTGAACATCGGTACGGCCGGAGCTACAGACACGATTGTCAGTCTTCGGGTCGACATGACCATCGCCGACACGAAGGACCTCCGGTTCAGCCGTGTCACCGGTACGGGCGTCATGGTCCTGCCGAGCACGTCGGCGGGTGAGGCCGGCGCGATCCGGACCACCGCGGGCGGTGCGTTCGAGTGGTGGAACGGTGCTGCGTGGGTCGCCGCGGGAGCCGCGGCCGGCAACACGTTGCAGCAGTCGTACGACGCCGGCACCGGCACGATCACCCTCGATGCTTCCGGCGACTTCATCATCAACCTGGCTACGGCTGCGGCACCTGCTGGTGATGATTTCATCGTGAATGCAGGCACCGACGGGCTGACGTTGCACATGTCCGGTGCGAACGCGATGAGCCTCCAGGCGGATGTCACCTCGTTCGCGGCTTCGGCGTCCACTACGATGGACCTCGATGCGGCGGGTGTGCTGTCGATCAACTCGTCCGCGGGTGTGATCAACATCGGCGATGATGCGATTGTTCAGAACATCTACATCGGTACCGGTGGTGCTCGAACCTTGGTTCAGCTCGGCAGCGCGGCTGTTGTCGAGGTCGAGGTCGATGCAGTTCTGATCGACATCAACGCGGGGGCCAACGGCTTCCATCTCGATGCGGCCGGCAACTCGAACATCACGACCTCGGCCGGCATCCTGACGATCACCGCGGCGGCGGGTTCGACCTGGTCGACGGCGGCCGGCGCTCTGACCCTGACCTCGGCGGCTGCGGCCACCTGGTCGACGCTGGCGGGCGCGCTGTCCCTCACGGGCTTCACGGATCTGGCTCTGACCGCGACCGGCGGCGAGCTGACCTTCAGCGACAGCTGGCGGGCGGCCTCGGGCTACTCCGCGGCGATGCCGTTCGCGAATGCCCAGGCCGAGTGGACGTCGTTCGTGGCGAACTTCGGTGACGGCACCTCTCTGATCGCGGCGGTCAACGAGGCCTACTCGACGGGCGGCGGCTTCGAAGCCGTCACCACGGCCGGCACGACCGCGGGCTACGCCATCGGCGGTTCGGCCACGGACAACGAGATCGCGGATGCGGACGCGGACAGCGCGACCCTGCCCATCGCGAAGTGCTTCGGCTTCGCGAACGCAACGGTCGGTGCGGCCGGTACGGTCCTGGTACGGACGAGCGGCCGGATCATCGTGACCTCTCCGGCGAACGAGACCTGGGCGCGCGGCGAGATGATCTACCTGAGCACGACCGCGGGCCGAGTGACCAAGACGGCTCCGTCCGGTGCGGGCAACACGGTGCAGTGCGTTGGGTACGCGGCGGCGACGGATCTCGCCCCGGCTGGAACACATCAGATGTGGATCCACCTGACCATCCCGACGTACGTGTAGTCGCGACGGTCGATTGAAACCGAGTTCCCCCGTGCGTCTGGTGGCGCACGGGGGAATGATCGGAGGATTGAATGGCGGACCTTCGAGCCCTCTCTCGTTTCAGCACCAGCTCGGGGTTGAGCATCGACCCTCGCCTGGTTCTGGATACCGACCGTGTTGCGGCAGGCGGCATGGTTCAGTCCACTGCTGCGACCCCTCTGAGCTTCCAGACGACCGGTGCGAACTCGGACATCACCCTCTCTGCGACCCGGAGCATCACGCTTGGCGCTACGACAGGGGCCATCACTCTGAACTCGGTGATCTCTTCGAATTTTACGGTGTCAGGAAACGTACTGGGTGCGGTTATCCTTACTCTGAGCGCCACCAACGCCGTAGGTGGTGGCACAGCAGACGTAGCAATTTCGTGTAAGAATACAGCCTCCGTAGCAGCCATAACGTTCGATGTAAACGCGACGGGAGCTATCACCCTAGATTCGGCTCTTTCGTCGAACCTTACTGTTACGGCTGCCAGTCCACTTGCTCAGACTCTTACGTTGAGCTGCACGAACGGTGGGGCAGGTACAGGAAACGTCACTGTCACTTGTAAGGATGTCTTAACCCTTTCCACTATAGGCGGTGCTCCTAGCTCCATTGTTATCAACAGTATCTCTGGTTTGAACATAGACTGCGTGCAGTGTGATCTGGATGCCACAGGGGCCCTCAGCATCGACGCAGCCACTACTTCGAACATCACCTTGGGGGCGACCAGCGGCGGTGCTCAGACCCTGACGATCAGCTGCACGAACGCGGGTGCCGGAGCGGGTAACCTTACCGTCAGCTGTGAGGATACACTCACTATCGTCTCTACGGCACCCGGCATTATCGATATGGACTGTCGACAGTTCACACTCGACACGTCCCTGGACATCAGCCTGGACACGGTCAGCAGCTCGAACTTCTCTATCATCGCGAACAACGGTGGTGCTCAGACTCTTACGTTGAGCTGCACGAACGCGGGTGCCGGAGCGGGTAACCTTACCGTCAGCTGTGAGGATACACTCACTATCGTCTCTACGGCACCCGGCATTATCGATATGGACTGTCGACAGTTCACACTCGACACGTCCCTGGACATCAGCCTGGACACGGTCAGCAGCTCGAACTTCACGGTTGCGGCGACCAGCGGCGGTGCGGTTACACTCACGTTGAGATGCACGAACGGTGGTGCCGGCGCGGGGAACTTGACTCTTGACTGCAAGAGCACGTTGAACATTGACTGTGCGGACTGCACACTGGACGCGACCGCAGCCATCAGCTTGACCGCGGCGACGGCTTCGAGCTTCACGGTGTCCGGCGCTGCTGCGGATCTGACCCTCGGGGCGAGAGCTGCGACGATCACCCTGAACCAGGCCTCAGACACCGCCCTGGTGGGGTTCACGGCGACCTCCATCATCGGTGCCCTGAACGAGCTGAAGTTGACCGGTGGGGGTGCTGCGTTCATCTCGACGACGATTCCAGCTGGCGCTTCCACTACGGATTCCTTCGCGTCTGTCCAAGATGGGGTAGCGGAGTGGCTCTACATCATCCGGTTCAATGGCAACATCCGCGGGGGCACCATCCTGGCGTCTTGGGATCAAAGCGTTCCAGATGCGAAACTCTACGAGACTGTCACTACGGACATGGGTGTGACGACGGACATCACGTTCACGGTTGTGCATAACGGTGCTCTCATGAGACTTAGCGCAGCCAACGCCGGGGTGAACGTCTACGACTTCAGGGCAGTGAGGCGTGTGGTATCGTTCTAGCTCTGGAAAGTGAAGGGGCTGAAAAATGTCTAACGAGTTCGTCGTAAAGAACGGTCTTCATATCCCAGCGGGTCTTCTTGCCACCCCTTCGTTCGCGTTTGCCTCTGATACCGATACCGGCATCTACCTCTCCGGAGTGAACACCTTCGCTCTGGTTTCTGGGTCGGCTTCGCGAATATCCGTGGGGGATGCTGTAGGGGTTACGCCACGAACCAATAACAACTTCACGGTGACCACTGCGGGGTCCGGTCAGATCACGCTGACATCTGCGGACGCATTTAATATCTCGGGTGCTGCTGCCAGCTCGATCTACACGACCAACGCCAACCTGATGATCTACTCCGGTACAGGTGTTCTGGGCATTAGCTCTGATGCCACGACGACGACCGTTAATCTTGCTACCGGTGCCGGAGCGAAGGGCCTCACGCTGGGGAGCACGAACACGACTTCCCGCACTACGGTTCAGAGTGGTACCAACGGTACGTTCGTCACGAGCACTGGGGCCTTCACTGTGACAGGGGCAGCTGCCAGCTCCATCTATACGACCAACGTGGATCTGGATATTTACGCAGGTACGGGTAGGCTGTACTTGGGGGCCGATGCCGCTGCCAACCTCATCAGTCTGGGTACGGGTGCCGCTGTCAAAACTGTCATCGTCGGGAGTGTCAACACCACTTCGATCACCACCGTACAGAGTGGAACTGCGGGCACCAACATCACGAGCACCGGCTTCTTCTCCATCTCCAGCTCAGGCGCTGCCGACTGCAACATCTACACGTCGGCCAACGCGAAGATCAACATGTACACGGGTACAGGCACGATCAGCATCAGCGCGGATGTCGCGGCTACGACGGTCGCCATTGCTACGGGTGCTGCTGTCAAAACTGTCACCGTCGGGAGTGTCAACACCACTTCGATCACCACCGTACAGAGTGGAACTGCGGGCACCAACATCACGAGCACCGGCTTCTTCTCCATCTCCAGCTCAGGCGCTGCCGACTGCAACATTTACACGTCGGCCAACGCGAAGATCAACATGTACACGGGTACAGGCACGATCAGCATCAGCGCGGATGCCGCGGCTACGACGGTCGCCATTGCTACGGGAGCGGGGGTGAAGAGTACCACGGTCGGCAGCACGAATACGACCTCATCGCTCACCCTTCAAGGTGGTGGCGGTGCTGCCGGCACAGGTATCACCGTCACGTCCACCGGGAACATCAGCATCACGACGAGCACTTACTTAGGTGTGTCGGCCAGGGTTGCCATGACGACCGACGTGGGGGGCTGGATCAAGAACAACAACACCTACTTTGTCCCAGCAGGAGGTACGGCCCTCCAGACGTTGCTCACGGCCATCATCGCGACGACAGAGACTCCGGGGACCATCGTCCTGGGGTACGGCACCCACACGATCAGCTGGACTGCTGCGACGACCGTAAACCAAGAAGTCACTATCATCGGTAGTGGGGCTACGATCAATTTCTCCAGCACCGATGCGGACTGCTGCCTCATTTTCTCCTCCAAGTGCATCCTCAGTAATATCAATTTCACCGGGCCGAACCCCGGCTGGCTCGCTCCCCAGATGGTGCGTGTGCAAGGGGACTTCTCTGAGATCGTAGGTTGTAACTTCAACGGGGGTCCTGTTGGTGCCGGCACCTCCTACCTTCTCTACGTGGATGCTGCAAACGTCCTAGTGGATCAGTGCCAGCTTACTACTGCTGCCGTTGCAGCCGCCGCCGTGGTGGATTACAGTTTGTACTTCTCGGCGAACTCCCTTAGGAGCAAGGTGACTAGGAGCCGCTTCACTTGCGGTTTCTGCCAGACAGGATCCATTCTTCTGGCGGCGTCGACTACGGAAGTCATTATAGATTCTTGCAGCTTCTTGTGTGCGAACGTTCTAGGTCTCGCTCGGATCACATTTGAGGCGGGGACGTCTAGCTGTATAGTTTCAAAATGTAATTGGAACATAACAGCGGCGTCTGCTGGTCGAGTCTTCACATTCACGTCTTCGGACACTGGAGGCTATCATTTAATCACACATAACAACATCTGGGAAGCCGCCTCTGCCCTTACCAACAGGGCCTCTGTGGTCTATGTGGCCCAACAGAATTGTCGGTTCGACTCCAACATCATCACAACTTTCAATAGGATCCATGGGGGCCTCCCCGATACCAATCTGGATCGCGCTGCCATCTACATTCTTGCGCACCACTGTTCGATTGTCGGAAACCTGTTCGACCTGGGAGGATCCGCCCAGGAGGCCATCGTAGTTCTGAAAACTGGAAACGTTGCAGCGGGTGCTGCGATGCTAGGCGTTTTCATCAGCAACAACTACTTCTATAACATCGACGGGATTACCGCTGGTGGGGGGTATGGAGTCTGGGTGAACTCGACCGCTGCCTTCCGTCCGGTGAACGGTATGGTGGACACCAACAAGTTCCATGCCAGTGGTAACGTCAGCAACTGTATAGGAACGGCTGCTGCCAACGGTGCGTTAAACTGGACGGCCGTAGGGAACGGCCGGAGTATCATAGGGGCTTTCACGGTGGGGGACTGGATCTCCGGTGGCGCTCAGATGATCGCGAGCAACCAGTAAGAGGAGTTGACTCCGGCTGGCATTTTATATATAGTAGCCCCGGTGAACCTGCCAGCTAGGAGGAGATGAGGATGTTGAAGAAGAATTCCAAATTGGCTGTAATCTGGAACACGCTCCAGGCCATCGCGGCGTCCCCGGTGAACGCGCGCCTGAAGTACGCGGCCAACATGAACCGCTCGCTGATCGAGCGGCCCGTGGCTGTCCTGGAGAAGACCCAGAAGGAGCCGGCCGAGCGCGAGTCCGAGTGGAACGCGGCCAAGGACCAGCTGATCCTGGAGCACTGCCTCAAGGACGACAAGGGCTCTCCCATCGTCTTCTCCGACGGCTACCAGTTCGCGAACAAGAACTCCTTCCAGGCGCTCCTGGACTCGACCAAGGTCAAGGACTTCTCCGATGTCCACGAGTTCCACCTCAAGCGCGAGCAGGACTACGTCCGCATCCTCGACGAGGAGGTCGACATCAGCGACTTCCCCTACAAGATCAAGTGGAGCTTCGTCGACTTGGACGAGACGACCGGGGACTTCAAGGGGATCACCGGGGAGCAGATGTACGTGCTCATGTCCAACGGCATGATGGACGGCGAACCCCCGTGGATGGCCGAGGAACCTGGACAGAAGTCCAGTCTCAAAGCGGTCCCTGATGTCGAGAAAATACCCGCTACGGCGGAGAAGGAGTAACCTCCAATGAACGAGCAGAACACCCCCGAGACCGAATCCCCGCGGGAGGACAACGTGACCACCCTTCCGGTTCCGCCGGCAGCCCCCGCACCGGCAGCTCAGGAGCTGCCCACTGTGGGGTCTCCGAAGCGCTCCCATGTGAAGCTGAACCGGGCCCAGCGCGCCGAGGTGCGCTTGGCTTTCATGACCATCACGGAGGCGGAGACGCGGTTCAAGGCCGCGACGGAAGCCGCCAACGTGGCTCGAAGCTCGACGATGTCGGCCAGGTCCCAGGCTCTGGAGGCTCAGGCCAAGATTCTCCAGGAGCTGGACCTGTCCGACGACAACATCGTCGATGTGGAGAACCTCGTGGTTCTGCCTCCGAAGGGTGAGTCGTTCGTGAAAGGCAGGAATGAGTAGCTTCATCCCGAACCGCCAGTCGTCCGTGTTCAAGCCGAGGATCATCTCCTCGGATTCCTCTTCCATGAGGCAGGAGATCGCGTCGAGCGTTCTCCCCAAGGGTGCCTCACTGGCGGTTCCGTCCTCGTTCCACCAGAGGACTGCTTCCGGCTTCTTCGGAGGCAACATGCCGATGGGGGTCTCCCCCTTCGGCTCGGGCGGCGGTGGCGGCAGCTCCATGTACCATATGCAGCGGCCCTACATGCCCGGGGTGGAGTCCCCCGACCGAGTCCAGTACCCAAGAACCCGAGAGGAAGCCAACCGGGCTTGGCGACTGTTCCATGAGACCGACCCGATCTTCGGTACAGCCATGGACATGTACGCCGAGATGCTCGTCTCCGATTTCGACGTCATCGTCGGCGACGACAAGTCCTCCGAGATTCGGAACACCTTGGAGTACATGTGCCAGACGACCAACCTGATGGACAGACTCCGCTATATCATCCGCGAGTACCTGGTGCTCGGAGAGGCGATCCCTCACTGCTGGACGCCTGAGCAGAGCGTTCTGACTCCTGATGGGTTCAAGAGGATCGATACCGTCGCTGAGGGTGATCTGGTGCTCACCCATGAGCGTCGATTCCGACCTGTCACGGAGGTGCACGTCAGGGAATATTCTGGCGATGTCTTGAATTTCGGCATTGAAGGGATCTCTGCGCTTCCGTGCAGGTGTACTCCGGAGCACCCTCTCTACGTGTGGACTGAAGACGGTCCGGTTTGGAAGCGTGCGAAGGACGTGACCATTCTGGACCACATCGCAGTGGGGGTCGATAAGGACGTCGAAGACATCGAAGATTTTGACGTCTCTGATGTCGTTCCCGAGTATTTTGATTTGTTGGCCGAGAACGACAAGCACAATGAGCATACGGGGCGGGAGCCCATTCCGGACATCGTCAAGGTCGACGAAGACTTCATGCGGCTGGTCGGGTACTACTACTCGGAGGGCAACGCCTTCGTGACCAGCCGGAAGGGCCGGCTGACTTTCTCTTTCCACATAGACGAGGCCCCCTATCACGAAGATGTGGCTCGGATCGTCAAGGCCAAGTTCGGAGTGGAGTGTCGCTTTGACATGAAGCCCGACACCCACACCTGCCAGATACATATTGATTCCAAGATCATTGCGAGCTTTTTCCTCAACCTATTTGGGACGGGTTGCAGGGACAAGCTAGTCCCTTCCTGGCTTCGGAAGTTGCCTATCCACAAGCAGAAGAGCTTTCTGATAGGGCTCTTCCGCGGGGACGGAAACATCTACTACAGCAAGGTGAGTAAGTTCACGACCGCTCAGGTGCAGCTGGCTCATGAAGGTGTTACCCATCTAGCTTGGCAGATGCTCTTGCGGATGGACGTTGCCGCGTCCTTCAACATCTTCAGCAGAGCCCGGTATGGCAGTTACTGGAAGTGCTCTTTCAATGCCGGCGTGTACTCTGCCCTCGCGGAAGAGATCTTTGAAGAGTATGTCGAGCCTGCTCTCATAGTCAGGAAGCATGCGCAGATCCGTCACGACACTCTCTTCTATCGAGTTCGTTCCATCGAGCGTGAAGAGTACGAAGGCTCTGTGTACAACCTCGAAGTGGAGGAAGACCACAGCTACGTTGTGGGCGGCATCGTTAGCCACAACTGCTTCTTCGACGACAGCCTGGGGATCTGGACCTACATCGCGATGCACAACCCGGACTTCATCGAGGTCCTGGATTCCCCCATCGTGAACATGGACCCGATCATCAGCTTCATCCCCGACGAGTCCCTCAGGTCGATGATGTCCGCAGGTACGCCAGAGGCTCGCGAGTTCCGTGCGCGATTGCCGCCGGATTTCGTCTCCAGGATCCTCGCTCGACAGAAGATTCGCCTGTCGCCGCTGAACTGTACGTTCATTCCGCGAAAGCTCCATCCGTACCAGACGCGCGGGACTTCGTTGGCGAGCAGAATGTGGCGAATCTTCATGGTCGAGGATGCGGTATATAATTCCACAATTGCGACATTCAGGAGACATGCGTCACCTGTTAAAGTGTTGAAACTTGGGGATCCTGCGACGGGCTGGATACCTGCGCCAGGTGCGGAAACTAAGCTACTTGAGATGCTTAACCGAGCTGAGGTGGATCCACACAGCTGGTTGATTTATCATTATGGGATTAACTTTGAGCAGTGGGGCACGACGGACAAGAGTGTCACAATTGGCAAAGAGCATGATGTGATAGAACGTGTGAAACTTTTGGCACTTGGGTTGTCCAAGAGTTTTATGACAGGCGAGGTCACGTACGCCTCATCGTTATACGATTCTTTCGTTAGATCTTCGGATGATTCGACTGTTTTTCTTGGTGAGGTGCTAGTTGGAGATCTCGTTAAGGATCGGTTCGGTGACACCCAGAAAGTCACCAATGTTCTGAAGTACCCTTCGCCAGACAAGATGGTGAAGATCTCGGTGTACGGCAACCGCAGCTTGACGCTCACCGACAACCACTTCCTTCCCGTCTTCATGCGCCCGAGGACTTGTCTGTGTGGCTGTGGTACGCTGCTCGGTGATGAGCGCTACGTCGCCCAGGGCCACATGTTCTGGCGGTCGTTCGTTCCTGGTCACCACAAGCTCAGCGAACGTGGGGGCCGGGACCGGGTCTGGAAAGAGTACAAGCACGACGACAAGGTGATCGTCCGGTTCCCCGAGAAGCATGACCCTCACCAGAAGCTCATGGCTGCCGAGGTCATCAAGGGTGACTGGCTGATGATCCCTCGGAAGTTCGAGGTGTCCGACACGCCGGCCACGGAAGAGAACCTCAAGAAGGCTCGGTTGCTCGGATACTACGTTGCCGAAGGCAGCGTGCGGGATGGGGCGACTCCTGGTGCCAACCCGAGCGCCACCTTTTCTTTTGGCAACGAAGAGAAGGAGCTGCTTTACGCGGAGGATGTAAAGTCTTGTGCAGCTTCTTTGGGTTTTGATGTCACTGTGCGCAAAGAAGCCGATCTTTGTTACACTGCTTACGTTCCTACTTCTTCTCGATCTCTCACGGACTGGTTGGATGTGAGCGCCCATCGTTACAGCCAGACGAAGTATCTTTCTTCCGAGGTCATGCACTGGAACCTGGATCTGAAGAAGGAACTCATCAAGGGCATGTTCCGCGGAGATGGGTACATCTTCAAGGGGGGGAACGGCAAGACGACCAAGAACCGACTCGACATCGTGTACGTCACGACGTCTCAGCAACTCTCTTTCCAGGTGGAGTTGATCCTTGCTCAACTGGGGTACGCCAGCTCAGTGCATCAGAGCGAAGAGCGCGTGGACAAGAAGGGCTATGTACATAAGCCCTGCTGGAATATTTCCATTTTCGGAAAGCAGGCCATGCCTCTTGCCCAGTTCGTGTGGGGTGAGGTTCCGGCCGTGTGGGATCAGTTCAATTTCGACGACTTCGATAAGGGCTCCCAGGGAGAGCGCTTCGAGTGCTTCAAGGACGATGACTTCCTGTACCTGCCGGTGACGAAGGTTGAGATCGTCGAGGTCGACAAGGAGAGGGATCCCTTCGTCTACAGCCTCACGGTCGAGAACACCGAGAGCTACACGCTGGACAACATCGCCTCTTACAACTCGGCCAAATCCGGTCTACAGGTCTTCCTTCGCCGTCTACTGTCTCTCCGACAGCTCCTGGAGAACCTCTGGATCTACCCGAAGTTCTTCCGACCGATTTCCGAGATCAACGACTGGACGACGGCTTCCAAGAGCGAGGTGAACCACAACTACCGCGTCAAGCGGACCGCTCAGGAGATCCAAGAGCGGAACATGGTCATGGTTCCCACGTTGAAGTGGAAGAACAAGCTCGATCCGACCGTCGACACCGACGTGCTCGCGGCGTACCAGATCCTGGAGAAGTTCGGGATCAAGCTGTCGAAGGCGACCGTGTCTTCCGCGGTGGGAATCGACTGGGAGGACGAGCTGGAGAAGTCGCTCAAGGAGTTCAAGACCGAGAAGGAGAAGAAGGAGCAGACTCTCGGTCAGACGGAGTTGGCTCTGTACGAGGCCGAGCACGGGAAGGCCAGCCAGACGCCCGGTGGAGCCCCTCCGGGTGCTCCCGGCGGGCCTGGAGCGGGGGCGAAGCCTCCAGCGGCTACTGGGAAGCCTCCGGGCGCGATGGGCGCTCCTGGCGCACCTCCAGGCGGTATGAACGATGCCTCGAATCCGCCAGGTAGCGCCGAGCCTGCGGTTCCGGGCGCTCTTGGCGGAGGGATCGAGGGTCCTGGCGGCGGTGGGTTGCCGGGATGACCCCAGAAGAGCTTCAGAAGATCTACGACGAGTGGCCGGAGGATGAGCCTCTGATGCCCTTCGACGACTTCCTCACGGGTGGGGCGATGGCACCCTTGGCCGTTCAAGACAGGGGCATGTTCAACCGCCAGATCAGCGGCGTGAAGACCGCGCAGGATCTCGTGAACCCTCCTGAGGTCGAGCCCGAGATCCAGACTCGGAACGACCTTGCGCAGTTCGCGCAGACCGCGGTGGAGCTGTTGACGGAGGAGCAGTACACGCAGCTCTTCTTCGCTGCCAAGAAGGCGGCTTTCAAGACGTTCAACTTCCTCTCGATCAAGTCTTCCTTCAAGGGTGATGTGCCTCTGAGCGAGAGCGATCTCATCCTGGAGGAAGAGGACTACTATGTGCTCGAATTCCTGAGGGGCTCGACGAAGGACTACTTCCGGGTTCAGCAGATCGCCACGTTGATGGCGTACCGGGAGATGGGCATCGAGCTGGTCCGGTTCCAGAAGCGGGACTCCTGCCCTCTGTGCAAGGCTCATGACGGGTTGTTCTACGGGGTGTCCCACCTGCTCGACCTGCTGGGCTCCGGATCCGATCTGGTGCACCCGAGCTGCGACGTCGAGTGGTTCCCCATCATCGGTCGCGAGGGTTACGTGGGCCCTCTGAAAGGTTCCTTGGACCTGGAAGAGGTCATGGATCCGGACTGCCGGATGCTGCGGAAGGTGCCCGTGGAGATGCACGAGGAGATCCTGAAGGCGGTTTCCGAGCTGCCGTTCAAGATCGTCGACTTCGTGAACATGGCCGAGTACGGGCTCAACGACATCGACGATCTCGAAGATACGTCCGGGGTCGTGGTGTACTGCAAGGGAGACCGGCTGATCGTGCACAACAGCTACGTGGGGATGCGTGGGCCGGCGCAGTTCATCCAGGGGTTCCAGACCGCTCAGGTCGCGTTGGACAAGATCGAGGTCGGAGATGCGAACGAGGAGGCCTTCTTCGTTCGGGGTCGCGCCGCGGTGAGACGTGAGGGATCGTTCTGGGACGCTGCCACTGGCGAGCGTCTCCTGTAGGAGGTTCCATGGGGTTCAAGAAGACCGGAGATGCGTCGATGAGCGGGAAGCCGTTCCAGCCGAAGGACGTTGACACGGGGAAGACCCGCAACGACACCATGACCACCGAGACGCCGAAGACGCCGGACGCCTCTGAGAAACCTGGCGGGGCGGAGAAGAAGTGAGAGCCTTCCTCATATCTCAGGGGGAGATCCCCATCGCGCTCGTGTTCCACGACCATGGGACGGGGGATCTGTACTGCCGTTCAGTGGTCAGGTCCTTTGCGGCGGCGTTCGATGCCGAGTGCTCCAAGCACGCCATCACCTTCAAGAAAGAGGGCTCCAAAGGGGAGATCCTCCGCGCCGTCAGCTCCAGCCCTCGGGAGTACGATTGGGCCCGATCAGTGATTGATCAGCTCTGCGAGGGCTTCTGGACCTCCAAAGATCTGGGTACTGTGATAGGCACAGAATCCAGTATTGACGCCACGATCCGCAAGTATCTGATCTGATTTTCCGGCCGAACGTCGTTTTTAAAAATCCGATAGCCCACCGTTCTATAATATCCAACAGAACAACAGGATTACTGTATCTAACATGGGATTTCCGAAAACAGCTGCGGTCGACGTCCTTGGTGTACGATCTGACTCCTCGTGGCAGCGGGTTGCTGCTGCTGGGAAGACCTCGTCGCACTTCATGGAGGACGGGCTCCAGCTGAACCTCGAAGCGATCCTGGACACGGTGGCCGACACCTACCGGATCTCGCGAGATCCCCGAGACTACCTCCTGATTCCCTGTCGCGCGTGCAGTGCGGATCGCCCCAACGAGAACATGGACGGCTGGAAGCGTGAAGAGCTGCTGAGGTTCGATCCAAAGATCGGCCGGCGGGTCTACTCGACTTTCACGTTGAAGCCTCATTTCGTGAATCACAACTCCGCGAACTTCTCTCTGTCGCGGGGTGTTCTTCTCGACTCACACTACAACGACCAGAACCCGGCTTCCGACGCGGTGAAGCGCGCGGTTTTCGACGCTACCGGCAAGGACGCCTCCCAGGACGAGTTCATCGAGACCCTGATCGCCGCCGACATGTCCAAGGACCCGTACTTGGCTGAGGCCTACAAGAGCGGCTCGGTCTACCGATTCTCGATGGGTTGCGACGTGACGGACACGGAGTGTTCGATTTGCGAAAAGGTCGCAACGAACACCCTCCAGTTCTGCGAGCACGTTCGTGGGAAGCACTCCCGCAGGGCCTACCCCCTCAAGGGTGGCGGGCAGCGCAAAGCGTCGGAGTGGTGCAGGGGTACGATCTTCGCCGAGCTGTCGGCGGTGGACGACCCCGCGGACAAGGATGCTGAGATCCAGGAAGGCCTTCTGCGGATTGCCTCCAACGATCTTTCATTGACAGAGCGCGATCTTTATGAAATCAGTTCGTTTGTGGCTCGGCACGCAAATCAGATTCCAGAGGCTCTGGCGGGGCTGATTAACTCAGCCCTTTCCAGGAGTTAGGAGAACGGTAATGTCGGGACTGACTCAGCGGTTTCAGCTTTTCAAGACGGTTGCCGATCTCCACAGCCAGGGCAGGGTCAAGCTCTCGAATGAGGAGCAGCGGCTGATCGAGCGTGAGTCGATGGACCTCATTCGGAAGTCGATGCTGAATCGGACCGCCGAGAAGGCTCCTCCCGGATTCGAGAGCGTGCTTCAGCAGCTGTCGAAGGCTCCCGATGCGGATTCCGCCTACGGCATCATCGTGGAGTACCTGAAGTCCCAGGGGGACCTCGGTGGGGCTCCCGAGCCGAAGCCCGGCCTGCCCGGCATGGACAAGGGTCCGGGCATGGGCATGGACAAGGGTCCGGGCCCAGGCCCCGGTCTCGACATGGACAAGGGTCCGGGCATGGGCATGGGCAAGGGTCCGGAGATGGGCGGCGGCATGGGCGGCGGTCCGGGGAAGCCCGGCCTCGACATGGGGAAGAGCCCGGATCACGTTCCGGAGGGACTCGGCGGCGAGCCCGGGATCATGAAGGGCAAACCCTCCGAAGGTCCGATGCACGAGAAGAAGGAATCCCCGATGGAGGAGGGTATGGAGCACGGTAAGCCGGCTCCGAAGCCCGAAGGTGGCCCGGCCCCGAAGCCCGAGTCTACCCCCGGCGAGAAGCCCGAGAGCTTCGGTGGTGGCGAGAAGTCCGAGAAGTCCGAGGGTGGTGAGGACAAGGACGACGACAAGGGCGGCGAGAAGCCCGAGAAGAAGGACGACAAGGGCGAGGACAAGGGCGAGAAGAAGCCCGAGAAGAAGGACGACAAGGGCGAGGCTCCCAAGAAGGAGCGTGAGGCCCTGCGCCGTCGTGCCCAGGAGCAGGCCGAGCAGTCGAGGATCAAGAATCTCCAGAAGGAGAAGAAGGACTTCGGCAAGGAAATCACTTCCGACGAGATGGGACTCGAAGCGACGGAGGGTATGCCGATGTCCAACCCAATGCCTCAGGAGCAGACGAACGTCCGCGCGAAGAAGGTGCGCGTCCACACGACGCCGTCCGGCACCATCGTCGCCAGCCACATCGACTTCGGTCCGATCTTCCACGCCGTTCCGTCGGAAGCGATCCGGGGCAACGCGGAAGAGCTGCGCCGCCTCGCGAACCGCGTCTACGGCAAGATCGTGTACGAGGGGTTCATGAAGGCCGCGAAGTTCTGCAACGCGAAGATCATCCGTTCGGCCGGCATCGATGACGGCGTCGAGCTGAACCACGTCGAGACGGTCGAGCCGAAGACCAAGGGCATCACCGACGGCGCGGAGAACGTGAACCGCGAGAAGCCCGAGGGCGAGCTGGACTCTCTGACCAAGGATCCCGAGGTCGTCACGCGCGAGAAGCCCTCCATCGAGCAGCCGGATGTTCTGGCGGGTCGCCGCAAGGCGCTCGCCCGCGCTGCGCTCCTCAAGATGAAGCGCCGGCAGGGCGGGGACATCCTGGACCAGGCGGAGAACGTCACGAAGGATCACAAGCCGTCCAAGCCTACCTTCAACACGGGCGACGACGCCGAGACCAACGCGACGGAGCAGCACGGTGCTCCGGAGGGTCGCGTCATCGACGGCGGGGACAACGTGATCCGCAACGCGCAGACGCACTTCCAGAAGTTGTACGCCACGCGGATGGCGAAGAAGGTCGCCGCGGAGAAGGAGGCGTTCATCCGCCGGTTCACCCGGGCGATGCGCCTCTCCGCGACTCGGATGCTGCTCAACCACGAGGAGCACCCGTTCAAGGCCGCCGCGGTCGACGTCCTCGCGGACAACAGCGGCAGCATCGAGTTCTCGGACGGCCAGCGCTACACGGGCATGGACGTCGCCGCCGCGGTGGAGCTGACGGAGCTGATCGCTTCCGAGGGCCACAAGGCGTTCCTCGATGCGCTGCTCACGAAGGCGGCCGACCTCATGGGGAAGGATGATCGGTACCTGGCGGATGCCGAGTCCGATCTCGCCAAGCTCGCGCCGGTTTCGGTTTCGGCCGGCCTCGCGGGCTCCAAAACGTCTTCTTTCCGCAACCGCTCCGTTTCGAAGAGGCGGGCGGCAGTGGAGGGGAATTTCGAAGTCACGCATGGGACCCCTGCAACCGGTCCTGAAATTTCAAAAACAGCTGATCTGCGCGGAGCCCTCGGCGGCGGCACTCTCCTGGGTCGTAGGCTGGAGAGATTGGGCCGTGGGTAGCGCAGGGAAGCAACAGAGCGAGAAAGAGGGTTAGAAAATGGTATTTTCACCTCGGATGGACGCCTTCAGAGTCAGTACCCGCGCGATGGGTATCGACCTGATGCGTTCGGTCTACACTCGCAACCTGGGCACGTACGTTGCCGCGGTCGGTACCACGTTCCGAGCCGGGATGCTCGTTCAGCTGAACGCATCCCAGGAGATCGAGATCTGTGGGAACGGCGGCGCGACGAACCCGTTCGGGTTTGCGAAGTACAACAAGACGAGCACGCTGTGGGCGGCCGTCGTCGGAGAGCAGATCCAGCTGGTCGGTGTCCTGCCGACCAACCTGGCCCACGCCAACCTCTGGTCGGCGGCGGGCGGTGTCGGCGGCGTTCGCGTGTTCAACCTGAGCACGGGCGCGGCCTACATCGAAGGCGCGCTCAACGACTACACCGTCACCTACATCAACGGCCAGGTCCAGCGGACGGCCGGCTCCACCATCCCGGCGGGCGCGTACGTCGGCGTCACCTACCAGTACGAGGTGACCCAGAGCGAGATGAAGTTCGAGGGGCGCAACTTCTGGAACTTCACCGACGACGTCTCCATCCAGGACAACAAGATCACGGTCATCAACGACTGGTCGCTGATCTTCACCACCCAGTACGATGCCTCGCGGACCTACACCGTGAATCAGCCTCTGTACGCGGGTGACTCTGCGAACCTCCTCCAGGGCTTCGTGTCCAACGACGGCGCGCTCGGCACTCCGTACGTTGGTCGTGTCTTCCAACTCCCGACCGCCGCGGACCCGTTCATGGGTATGCAGTACGCTGGCGGCAGGACTGCGCCGTAAAGAAAGGAGCGGAAAAATGACGAATCCATATCGTTCGATCAGTTCGGATCGCCGTCCCGTCTCCGCGCAGCCGGCCCGGAGAGCGGAAGGCAACACCCCGCAGCCGCAGCCCAAGGGCATGGCGGTTCGGCCGAAGGGGAGGTTCGCCTCCCGCCAGGACGAGCGCCTGTTCGAAGGCAACGGCGCGTTCAACCCGCAGCGGCACGATGCCCACTCGTCGCGGCACGCGACGAAGGATCGCACCGACCGGCGCATGTTCGACAAGAAGGGTGAGGTCAACGCCTGGGATCGCCGGGACGTCCTCACCCAGATCAACGAGCTGATGAACGGCGTGACCAAGCGCAACGCGAAGGCCCTGTCGTTCTACAAGCCCGAGACCGAGTCGAACATCTCCAAAGAGGCCCGGCGCGACATCCTCGCGGCGGCTCTCACCGACCCGACCAACCAGGGGTTCCACCTGGTCGGCCAGGAGCTGGCGCTCCCGATCAAGGTCATCCTCGACTACGAAGGGTTCGCGCGGAAGGTGTACCGCGTGCGGAAGCTGGCGCAGGCCGAGCTGTTCCGCATCCCGGTGGACATCCGTTCGACGGCCTGGGTGGTCGGTCAGGACGGCCAGAGCAACGAGTCCCGGATCAAGACGAAGTGGATCACTCCGCCGGAGTGGAAGGTCACTTCGTTCCCGTCGGTCGACATCATGGACATCTACCAGATGAACTTCGATGTCCTCGACAGGGCCCAGGACACCGCGCGGCAGGAGATCGAGCTGAAAGAGGACCAGGCCGCCGTCGGCCTCATCGACGAGGCGGCGCAGACGATCAACGCCGTGACCACGTTCGCCACGCTGGGCATCGGCGCGTTCGAGGACGTTCGCTTCCAGGTCGAGCGGCACCGCTTGATGGTCGAGAACTTCCTGATCTCCAGGTCCGAGCTGAGCGACATCGTGAAGACGATGTCGGCGGCAGTCGACCCGGTGACCGAGCGCGAGCTGATCCTCGCCGGCTACATCGGCAACGTGCTCAACGCGCAGATCCTGACCGCGGCCGGCACGGGCGTCGAGGAAGTCATCCCTCCGGGGACCTTCTACGCGACGACCGGCGCTGACTACATGGGCGAGATGGGCATCCGCATCGAGCTGTTCTCCGAGCCGTACAACAAGTACAGCCACCAGGAGACGGTGAAGGGCTGGGCGTTCATCGAGATGGTCGGCTTCGGCATCGCGAACGCTCGCGCCTGCGCGAAGGGGATGAAGTAGTTCATCCGTGGAGAGGGCCCCGGGGAATCACCTTTCCCGGGGCCCAAACCACTTAACCCCGCTGCGGCGGGAGATGGAGCGAAAGCTCTGGCACACCTGAGAGTTCATGGATGTACCGTACAACAGGATCAGTCCCCGTTCTGGGTCGTAACGACGAGATCCTGTCGTACACGCATCCCGCCAGAGCAAGAAAATTGGTGGACTCAGGAAGGGCGCGAGTGGCAAACCGCGACCCTTTCATAATCAAACTGGCGAGAGATCCCAGGGAGGCTAACATGGAAGCAACATCGAGAGTTCCAGTCATCACCAACTTCACGGAGTATTTCCGTGAGGAGCGGGACGTGTACGTCCAGAACAAGAGCAACACGCAGGTGTCGCTCCAGTTCGAGACGTCGCCGGGGCGTGTCGATTCGCTGCTGATCCCGCGCGACAAGAAGCCGCTGAACCTCACGCAGATGGTGCCGTTCAAGGCCATCAAGGAGTCGGTCGATCTGCGCAAGATGGTGAACCGGCAGCCGCCGGTTCTCGTCCTCCTCACCGAGGAAGAGTACCTCGCGTACTACCAGCTGATCGCGCAGGCGGACAATGCCCCCATCGACAAGGTCATCGCGGAGGCTCAGCAGTACCAGAGGGACCTCCAGGACAAGCGCGTCTTCACAGCGCCCGAGCCCCGCGGTCGGAAGACTCTGGAGGACACGGCCGAGGATCGGAAGGACGAGCCGGCGGACCCGCAGGACAAGGTTACCGCGCGTATCGTGGGCATCTGTAACTCGGTCGGCGACGACGTCTCCGAGAAGGATCGTCTCGCGGCGGGCCCCATGCTGGAGGAGATCAAGGACCTCGACGCCGGGCAGCCGCTCACGCGGGCGGACTTGGAGTACATCCAGGGCCACGGCTTCTACAAGAGCGTCAAGAACTGGGCGTTGACGACCCACGCAGAGCGCTGGAGCTAGTTCTTCGGCCCTCTTCACACTTTAAAAAATCGAAGTCGTTTCGTGCTACTCTGAGGCAGACGGATTCGTGTATTCAAAGAGGTGATTCATGGGCAGAATGCGGCATAGGGTGGTCGAGGTTACGTTGCCCGACGGGCAGGAGATCCGGGTTGCGGATGCTCCCAACAGCGACTCGTTGAGGAACCTGACCATCACGGTGGTACCTCTGTACGATGGCCCCCTCCTCCCCGCGGGCGGTAACGTCGTGTGCAAGATCTTCTACGGCGGCGGCTACGGACAGCCGGCCGTGGTGTTCGGTCCGAACTACGAGACAGGTGTACAGCAGGGTGGTATCGTGAATCTCGCCGGGGGCTCTGCCCTTCCGCGGCGCATTTTCACGGACGCGAACATCCTTCCTCCGGACAGGTGGAGGGATGGCACTACGGTTCGCGAGGATGCGAACCTCGCGAGGGCACTGCATCTGTACAACAACACAGGCGGCGGCGGTACTTTGCGCTGCAAGGTCATGTTCGACTCCGAGGAGCTGAACGAGGCCACCTAAGGAGGGTTCCATGGAAGACATTCTCAACCTCTTGATCGAGTACGGTCCTTACGTCGCGCTGGCGGTCATCGTCGCCGGAATCGTGCAGTCCTTGAAGCTCGCCTTCAAGAAGTTCTTTCTTCAGATGCCTCTCGGGATGAGGATCCTGCCGTTTCTCCCGCTGATGCTGGGCATGATCGGTGGGCTTCTTCTCCCGCAGGAGACTCTCGCTTCGAAGCTGATGGTCGGTGGCGCGTTGGGGACGTTGTCCTCGGTGATCTACGGTGCCATCACACGCACGTTCGTGAGCAACAACACCTTGCGGCAGAAGATCGAGATGAAGACCGGCAACGCGGCATCCACTTCGGTAGAGGCTATGGAGCCCCCGGCAGGCCCTGAGGGCGAAGTGAAATGAAGACCCTGGGGAAGATCTGGGCGTGGGTGAAAGCCCACTGGAAGTGGGTCGTCGCCGGCCTGGCGGTGGTCGTCGCGCTCATCGTGGGTGCGCGCATCGCGAAGGGGCGGGTAGGCCCTCCGCCCATCCCGGAGAAGATCCAGAAGCGCAAGGAGAAGGTCGCCTTCTTGCAGGGTGAGATCAGCCAGCTCGAAGTTCAGAAGACCACCATAGCGTCAAGGGAAGCCGCTACTGAAGAAGACATCAAAAAAATCAGTA